>Ga0207902_1000014_pt1 | contig 269313 bp, 223 predicted proteins | sample LinPmetageLP45_FD_184056 | JGI IMG/M metagenome (GOLD analysis project Ga0207902, IMG submission 184056) | Marine viral communities from the Pacific Ocean - LP-45 (SPAdes) | ecosystem: Environmental > Aquatic > Marine > Oceanic | place: Pacific Ocean | collected 2011-06-12
CTGCTTTTTACGTGGCATGAAACCACTCTGACAGACTGGCGGGATCAATCAATAGGATCCCCACGATCATTGAAAATAAATATTACTAACTGTCAATAGGGCCCTGGTGAACGGTTACGATAAATACTTCATAGTATAAATGTAAGTAAATTAGTTGAATTAGTATCGTGAATAGCTGTTCACATCACCTCCTGCCGTGAAATATGCTAGATATTTCTCCGCTCACTTTTTTCAACGAAGTTTTCCAAGAGTATAAACTTAGGGTATTTACCCATAACTAAACCTCGTCGTTTTTCCTTGAGATCAGTAAGTCTAGCGCTTACTACTTCATTCCCTGCTTTTCCTTGAATAATTTGAAGGCCAAAAGATTGCCAAAATTGGCTCCTCCTTTTTCTACACTCTTCCAAAATCAATGACTCCTTGGGGTCGCCTGCATCTGACATTTTCCCATGAACAAGTGTCTCCGATGGAAGAAAAGTACGTAAATATTGAATTGCAATATTTACCAGTAAGCTGCCGGTTCCTTGGCCTTGGAGCCCAGAACTGTGGCCATTACCTTGTAAGTCTTCAATAAATACAGAGTCGGCTGAATACTCAAGAAGCATTTTTAAGTATGTATTCTCGAGTCTCGCTTCAATGTCAATATAAGGTGCACGATCACAAATCTGAATCAACAGTTCAGAATTCGACCAAAATAGTACTCTCTCCATAAATATCTACTTATCCTTAGTTTTTAAGATTTGTTCCCTCTGTATTCACCATACTCGTTAAAAATACAGGGGCATTTATCAGAATCTCATCCTTGTCTAAATCGAAAGGAACAGTCTCCTGCGTTATTCATTGCAGAAAACTCCAATTATGTCTGTCTCAATTTAGGGGAAGTGGACAATACGCTTTTGCTCTTACCTTTAATCGCCCTAAAGTCGACGAGATGATCTGGGAACAACACTCCAACTCTTCCAGTAGCATGATTAAAGCCTAATTGACTTTTATTAACTATAGATTCGACTTGAACTTTTATCGCTGGATTTAAAAGACTTAAAAGATATTCAATAAAATTTTTCACGGCTATTCTGTCATCATTTAGTGATTCTAACCTAACCAAACTTGTTGATACGCCAATAGTTTTATCCCACGAATCTTCATATGAAATGAATATTGGTACTTTACCTTTAAAGAAAACGTTGCCTATGCCTAGTTTATTTAAATCTACATTTCCATGTAGTAAGTCATTCCTCTCATTCATTAACGTATGGAATGCTTTACATTGAGGTGATTCATAATCCACTGGCGACTGAAAACCATTACAATTTATATGAAGTGACTGCACACGTATATCTATTGGTTGGCGCAATACATTTTGGAAAAGTCTCTCACTTTTTTTTATTTCAGGTTTGCTCAAAACAAAAAGCAATAGATTGATAAAAGATTCAGCTTGCACAGGAAGCATTGCGCGAGCGCCGTAAGCTAAGCCAACTGCAAAGCTATACCTCGTTGCATTGTTCTCCCATCTTTTTTTGAATTTTTTGAAGTCAGATGGGGATGTAGGTTGAGGAATTTTATCCTTAGCCAGGTTGAGTTTTAGCTCTTCGATTTTTCTATATTGTTGCTCTATAGCTTCGCTTATTTGCTTATATGGATTTAAAAACTGTTGCCACTTTTCAAGCTTATTCCTTAATTGCGAAATCTGCTTTCCATAATTCCCTATATCTAATTTTACTTGACTAACGAAGTCTGAAAGAGAAAGTTTAGAAGAGCCAAAATTACCAGCTAAATGTATTTCCGACCGAAAATTGTGCCCCTGAATAGTTGTAAAACCCAAATCTCCGCTTAACACCCACTCCCAATGAATTAGGTTGTCAGAGTCATCATGTCTAAAAAAGTTTTGCAGCCCATTAGGCTCACCATATTTGGCATATAGGTAACAGTATAAATCGACAGGCTTTATTTCGTTTGTAATTTCCCAAACGGTTCCTCCCTTTGGATAGCTGTCATCTGTCAAAAGTCTTGCGATGTATTTCGTAGGCATCGCATTTAAATTTAAGAAATATTGGTCTAACCCTTTCATTTCATATCCGTTAGCTAATTAAAAAACTGCTACACTCCACCATAAAATGTATTCACAAAGTCTTTCAGCTTCTCCGTAAGCCGAGGTATGACTTTCTTGCGTTGAAGTATGTTTGGTGGTTTTTCCATGAGTCCTGCCACATCTTCTCTTAACGGTTCCTCATTGTTGTAAATCATTTGTTCGACTACATCTATCATGCGCTCTGGAACGAGTTGCTCTTCTTCCGCAATTTGCTTTGTCGCCTTTTCTTTCTCAACTTCCCAATACGCTGCAAATGCGTCGTCTACTTCTTCGGCAGACTTTACATTAGGTAGGTTCTCTTTGATAAATTTATCGATGAGTTCCTGTTTACTTCTTAGATTAGGGTCACCATTCACCGCTTGCATAAGAGCCTTGTACTGATACTGGTATTCTTCTTCCGACTCGGTTTCTTTTAACTTACTCAGGAGCTTCAATATATAGGCAACGTTTATTTCATCCATCGCCAAGAGTTCGAGTTCAAAGTCGACCTCTTCCAGAACGGACACCTTTTCTTTGGCATTATTCGTCTTCACTTTGTCGTGCAGGTCGAGGTACTTACTCTTGAAGTCTTCGAACTCTTGTTCACCTATTCGCACGTCGTCAAAGCTAAAGTCTGCAAAGCTTTCCAGAATGTTTCTCAAGCGCATTAACTCGCGAAACGCTTTTATGTAGTCCAGTTCCTGATTCTCATCTTTCAGACTATCGACGCTTTCAGGATCGGGGGTAATTGCTAATAGATTGCCAAAGGCTTTGTTGAAGAGCTTCACAAACTCGTCATACGGCGGCATGATGACTGTATCTTTAGCGTCTTTGTTTGAAAACAAAGCCAAAGCGTCATCTGTACGCTTTTTGAGGCTGCGGAAGCACACAATATTACCTTGTGACTTCTGCTCGTTAAGAATGCGGTTAGTGCGAGAATATGCCTGTATTAAGCCATGATATTTGAGGTTTTTATCGACAAACAGCGTATTCAAGGTTTTGCTGTCGAAGCCTGTAAGGAACATGTTTACTACCAACAGAATATCTACCTTACGCTGGCGAACCTTCTTGGAAATATCGTTATAGTAGTTATAGAAAGACTCGCTGTCTTTGGTGGTGTAACTGCAACTAAACATCTCGTTGTAATCACCAATAAACTGTTCAAGTTTATCGCGACTATGGCTATACACAGCCTGAGGCTCCGCCACTTTATCTAAATCGTTATCGTCCAATCCATCAGCGTCGGGATCTTCTTCATTGGCTGCATAGGAAAAGATAGTTGCAACTTTGAGATTGTGTTTTCCTTCCGCTTTCTTTTTGGCAAACAGTTCGTAGTACTTTATCAAAGCTGGAACGCTTGATACGCAAAACATCGCCGTAAATTCTCGGCTATGAGTCTTCCGGTTATGTTGGGCAATGATGTAATCGACAATTTTTTCTAACCGAATCTCTGATTCCATCAACTCTTTGGTGTCTATACCTTCAACCTCAATGTCTATCTCGTTTGCACTATCTTTCTTCTTGTATCTACCGACATACTCAACGTTAAACTTAAGTACGTTCTCATCTCTAATCGCATCGACAATGGTGTATTTGTGCAGTGGCTTATGAAACAAGTCCGTTGTTGTGTATTTGCGAGATGATTTTGAAACAGCGTTTTCAACAAAAATCGGCGTACCAGTGAAACCAAACATTTGATGATTAGTGAAGAACTGGCTGATTTTTTGGTGGGTATCACCAAACTGGCTTCGGTGACACTCGTCAAAAATAAATACAACATTTTTTTCTTTCACCTGCTCCATTCGTTTAGAGTAACGCTTGTGGCTAATGGCATTGTTAAGCTTTTGAATGGTGGTAACAATCAGCTTAGTATTGCGTTGCTCATTGATCTTATCAGCCGCAACCGGTGCATCGGTAAACTGGTCTACAAGTAACTTGGTATTGTCTGTGCTATCTACACACCCTTTCGAAAAGCCGTTAAACTCTTTGCTTGTTTGGTAGTCGAGATCCTTGCGGTCAACAACAAACACCACTTTGTGAACTTGACTATCGCCAGTAAGCAATTGAGCCGTTTTAAATGAAGTTAGGGTTTTACCCGAGCCCGTTGTATGCCAGATGTACCCATTCATCTTATCGGTGGATTGCACACTTGCGACTAAAGCCTGGCGTTCGGCAACGCGTTCGATAATCGCTTCAGTTGCATATATCTGGTACGGACGCATCACCATGAGAATGCGGTCAGTCTCATTTAGCACCACGTATTTCGTAATCATGGTGGTGAGATGATTGGGTGTTAAAAACACCTGTGCGAATTCAGTCAGGTCATTATAACGTTTGGTATTTAACTCATCTGCCCAGAAGAATGTTTGCTTGAAGCTTTGTTTGCGGTTGTTAGCGTAATACTTGGTGTTCGCTCCGTTTGATATAACGAATACCTGCACGTACTGGAACAGGCCGTCCTCTGCCCAATAGGAATGCCGCTGATAACGGTTTATCTGATTGAAAGCTTCTTTTAATTCAAGTCCACGGCGCTTCAGTTCGATTTGCATCAAAGGCAGACCGTTCACCAGAATAGTGACGTCATAACGGTTCTTATATCGCCCCTCTACGGTAACTTGCTGAGTAACCTGAAAGTGATTTTTCTTTGCGTCTTCATCCAGAAAGCGAATGTAACCAGTAGTGCCATCATCCTTGTTAATTTGCAGTCGGTCACGAAGACTTTTGGCCTTATCGAACACATTACCTTTCGATAAGGAGTTGCGAATTTGCTTTAGTTCAGTCTCACTAATGTCAAAACCGTTAAGCTTCGAAAGCTGCGCTTTCAAGTTTGCCCACAACGATTTTGTATCCGTGATTTGAACACGTTCAAAACCTTGCTTCGCGAGCTGTGCGACGATCTTATTCTCTAATTCTTGTTCCGACTGATAGGCCACATTTACTCCTTGTACACCGCCATCCTAAACGAACATCTGCTGTAACAACCCTTTTTTGAAGGTTTGTGTTAATTCCAATTGTTTCTTCACTGCCTCACATTTAATACCAAGAACACGTATAAATGCCACAATCTTTTCTCGTTCCTCTTTAGAAGGAATTAGGACAGGTAATGCGTAGAAATCAGACGTCGTAATATTCATTCTGTCATGTCGAGCACCAAAGTTCGCGATACTGTGCATATATCGATGCCACATAGTTGTGTTGAAGTATTGTTCAACAAAATCAAGTAAGTTTTGGTCTTTGAACCTGAATACCGTATATAACGGTGACATTACACCTTGACCTTTGTGGTTACGCTTTATTGGTCCGACTGGTGCTAGTACAGAAATACGAGGGTTGTACACAAAGTCATCCTTTTCAACGATGGTATAACCTCCTAAATTGCCTTGGTTTGCGATATCTTTTTTGAAATAATCACCCTGATTGACTATGCCATCTTTTGCCGAATTTGTTAGCACTTGAGTTACAGACCCATCTGTATTTTTACTGCTTACCTTCACCGAAAGTCTGGACAACGGCATTTCCTGCCAATCAGGAAACTCATTCCCATATTTATCTTTAAAGCGAATTTCCTGATTGAAAAGCTTTTGCATTACCCCTTTTTTGTATTGCCCAAGCAAGGCATGCTTTTCTTTTAAAAAGCTGATTTTTTTGTCTACAGCCGATAGAACATCTGCTATTTTTTGCTGTTCAGTTTCATCACCAGAAATATAGATTTTCACTTCTGATAAAGTATCTTGACCAACGTTGTATCTAGTACTACCTCCGCTTTTGGAGATTATTTCCTTTCTTGCCAAGTCCGTCTTCAACAAATAGTTAAGAAATACAGGGTTATATTTTCTTTTAGCCCTTCCTCTTATAACGAAGCCACCAAAACATGACGAGTTGTTGTGATCTAAGTAAACATTAGACTGTCCGGCTTCTTCTCGATTTTCGGAACTACGCTGAAACAGAAGATCGCCGTACAGAACCTCATTTTTTTCAAAGGTCTTCTTATCAACATTAACCGTTCCGGTAATCAGTTCATTAGTAATGAAATCATTATTGATAATATCCAGAACATTAATAAATTTGTATCCTGAACCATAGGAGTCTTTATCAGCGTTAATGCCATTTTTGAAAGTTAGGTAGTCACCTAGTTCACATATAGTCCAAGAGCCGTGAAACCCATTAAATCTTAATTCAGGTTTTGCTGAAGGTGTGAGTCTAGTCATAGATAAAATCCTTATGGGCAAGAAATATCGAGTTCTCTACAAAATTCCTGAATTTTTTCATCAGTATCGACAAGCAGAGATTCGAAATTCTTCAACTCTGAAGACACCACAGATATATTTACTGTAGGCTCTTCAACAAAGGTATCAACATACCTAGGTATATTTAGGTTATATCCGTGTTCTTCTACTGATTCGCTATCTGCTGTCGACTTTATAGGTGCTACATAAGAGTATCTAATTTTAAACTCCCTACTTTCTACAGCATCAAGTATCGCATTCACATCTTCATCTCTAAGATAGTTTTGATTTGTTGCTTTACCGAAATTCTGGCTTGCATCGATAAATAAGATATTGTCTTTATGCTCGCGGTTTTTTTTCAAAACCAAAATACAAGTTGGTATAGACGTTCCATAGAAGATATTTGCAGGCAGACCAATAACCGCGTCAAGATAGTTCTTCTCTTTAATCAGATACTTACGAATATGTCCTTCTGCCGCTCCTCGGAATAGTACGCCGTGAGGCAAAACCACTGCCATCGTGCCGTTCTCATCGAGCTGATGGATCATATGTTGAATAAAAGCAAAGTCGGCCTTTGAAGCAGGTGCAAGCTTGCCATAGTCCTGAAAACGCTCATCGGTAAGAAAACCTTGCGAAGCATTCCATTTAGCTGAAAATGGTGGATTTGCGACTACGGCTTCGAACTTGTGTTCCAGATGATGAGGTTGTTCGAGTGTGTTGTCCTGCTGAATATTGAATCGACGATAATGCACGCCATGCAAAATCATATTCATTCGAGCTAGGTTATAAGTACTGGGATTTTGTTCCTGTCCGTAAAAATGACCAACATCTTTCACTTCTTTTGCGACTCGCAAAAGCAAAGAGCCTGAACCACAAGTTGGGTCGTATGCGCTGCGAAGCTTGTCTTTTCCTTTAGTTACCAATTTCGCCAGAAGCTTAGAGACCATGGGTGGTGTATAAAACTCACCGGCTTTTTTGCCTGCACCTGATGCAAACTGACCAATCAGGTATTCATAAGCATCGCCCAACACATCGATTTCAGTTTCATGATGCAAAAAGTCGATATCGTCAAGATGAACCAGTATCTTCGAGATCAGCTCATTTTTTGCCTTTTCTGTTTTACCGAGCTTGTTTGAGGTTAAGTCGAGGTCGTCAAACAGGCCATTGAAATCATCCTCAGCCGCAGTACCCATAGTGCTCTGCTCAATATGGTTCAGCACTTCAGTAAGCTGCTCTAGAATGAACTCACCGTTTTTACCTTTTTCAGCCAGCACGTGGAAGAGCTCACTGGGCTTTAGGAAATACCCCAAGTGATCAATCGCCTCTTCGTGAATGGCCTCTTGATACTTTTTACCCTGTTGTGAATTCTCGTCGATTTCATCAAATTTAATGCCCTCCTCTTTGAGAAGTTCGTCGGCATAGATGTCCATTCGTTCAGATAGGTACTTATAGAAAATAAAACCAAGTATGTAGTCGCGAAATTCATCGGCGCTCATATTGCCCCGAAGCGCGTTGGCAATATTCCAGAGTTGTTTTTCTAATGCTTTTTTATGTTGTTCAACCATTCTTTCTTATTCCTTGCTACTTCGTTCCCAGTGGAGCGTTTATGCTTTATTCGGTGTTTGTTGAGTTAATTTGTTTAGAAGTTGGGCCATCTCTCTATCTGGCCAAATATAATCTTTCTGGCCTTTTACGCCGCATAGCCTATGGCTTAAATCTGCGCTGTATCGGTACGGGCTTATATCCGCTACCGACATGCTTTTGTAATACAATCCGTAATTAATATCCTGAGCCACCTGTTCTTTTGTATCTATGCAGATACACTAACCTCATACACAGATAACTCAAACCAATAATACAAAAAGTTGCTTTCCCATATTTGATACATTTCTGTTGCTTGCTCAATCGGAAATACACCAAATAGGTTTTGAAAAACACCTGACTGAAAATCAAAATCGAGCTCTTTCACAAGCTCTGCATAAGGCCCAATACCGACATAAGCAAAGTCGGTAATGTAACAGACATGCCATGCCTCATCTCGTTTTTCTAATCGTATCTCGACCGGATGAAAACCACCGTTCTCAGCATCATAATTTGGGTCGCGAAAGTTGATGGTCACGCAATCGCCAATTAACGATTGCTTTGTTAGCAGTTCTGCCAGTGCATCTGCTAAATGTTTTGATACGGGCAGCGCAAGCTCTTCGTAATGAATACGCATACTATTTTTCACCTTATTACTGTGTTTATGAGTCGCCTTATTGGCGTTTGATTTGAATTGAAATTGCTAACTTAGTGGTAAGTAAAAGAAGAAAGTGACGTACTTATGTTGATTGACTTTTCCAATCTGCCGATTCCGGTCGATAAGCGGATCACCACAATTTTTGAACAATTATTATGCGATATCCTCGACACCTATGTGGGGTAGTCCTGACAGTTTATCCGAGTAGTAATAATCCAAATGGTGTAATCCAGTTTAAATGGGAACACCGGACTACTCTTCGAATGTCATTATTAATGGCCTTTTGCCATTGTGAGCCAGACCGTAAAAAGTCTAAGGAACAGCATGCTCGCGTCACAAACATATCGCTATGTAGTGATAGTCTTTTCTTCGATGCCTTTTTTTGCACCAATAACGGTTCGCAAATAGGATTCTTTAAGCATTGGCATGACTGGATGCTAGCCGAAATGGAACATTCCGGTATCGATCTTAATGCCCATATGGGTGTATTTCCGCTTGAGCAGCTAGAGATTGATATTGCGCGAATGGGAGCCGAAAACGTCACCAAACGGTTAGACACTTTGGTCCCCAATCACACGTAGCGAAGTTAGCCCACAAACATTACGACTTCGCCTTCTTCGCTATCGCTGGTTGCAGCAAAAACGTATCTAACTCACCTTGCTCAACGGCTTTGATAACGGTGCTCACCACATCGGGGAGCTGCGCTTTGTCGCCTACGTCGATGGCATGCTTGCCTTTGCTCAGCTCTACAGGACGGTTGTGCACTTTTACTTCCAAGTAATAGTGACCATCGTTGTCGTAATACCATGGACGCACGTTGGTGGGCCTGTGCTCAAATCGCACTTCACCTGTTTCATTATCTTTGATGCGTTTCTGCTTGAACGCCTCAAAACGTTTATTATCAATTAGGCATTGTGCCATCTCTTTTTGTTGCTCTAACTTTTCGATAAGCTTGATCCGTTTGCCTAGAACAGGCGGCTTTGGCTCAATTTTCGGACGAGCGATAACCTTGAGTGAACTCAATGTAGATGTTGTCATGTTGTGTACCTTTTGGGTTGGTTTAAGTGGCTATAAAGCCAATGGTGGGTTTGCCTTGTTTTCGGTGGTTTTCATCAACAAGCAACGAAAGTGCTTGGTTACGAAAGTTAACCGAACGGTTAAATCGTTGATGCCTTGCAACTATGGCAAAGTCGCCGGGCGTTAAGCTAGTCAGTGTATTGAGTGTGCATTGTTCAGAATGCGTGAGACGCGCTATGTTAAGCGTTCGCTTGAACAGCACACATGATTGCTGCGTGGTTAAATAATTGCAGTGTAGCTTGATGTCGAAGCGTCTAAGCACCGCATGATCAAGCTTGTCAGCATAGTTAGTGGCAGCAAACACTGGCTGCGTATTGCATTCAAGTTGGGCGAGTAGTTCATTGACCAGTTGCACTTCATGGTGGGCGTGTAGCTGCTGCCTATTTGCCAGCAGACTATCCACTTCATCGAAAAGCAGTATTGCCTGTTCATCGCATGCGCGTTGAAACAATGCGGATATCTGTTGCTCACTTTCGCCTACATATTTGCTCAATACATCCGATGTGGATATGCGAATAAGCGGTTTATCATTATCTTGAGCCAATGCATGAGCATAAGCGGTTTTACCTGTGCCGGGTGGTCCGGTGAGTAATACACGAATGGGCATGCTGTTTTTAACTGCATATTCAATTTCGCGAATGCGCGACTTGTTGCTTTTAATGTTCAACAGGCTTTTATCAAACGCCATTTCGCCTTGGTAAATGGACTTTGTAACTAGCAAGCCCGATGCATGCAACGTACTTTCAGCAACTTCAGTAACCGTCGCTTCTGCTTGACGGTGAGAATGATGAACCGTTTTGGCGACATCACACGCATTATCAATCATGGCAGGTGTTAAGTTCTCCATGCTTGCCCATTGCTGTTTGAAGTGTCTGGATAGCCTAAGGCCTTTACTTGCCTTATCGACAATCGTTTCAAGCTGGGACTTCGGTGGTGGTGATATCTGCATCACCAACTTGAAGCGTCGAACATAGCTTGGCTCTAAACACTGGATATGATTGGTTATCCATATGCATGGAACATTATTACATTCGATAAACCGCTGCAGACGTTCTTTGGTGTAACGTCCATCGGCCTGCTCAAACAGACTTTCGCATTCATCAATCAACAAAATTGCATTGTGATTGGTGCCCATTAAATCTTGAACGACATTTAAATATTTGAGGCGTTCATCACTCGCATAACGATGGCCAAATTCTAATAGCCCTTTTGAGGAATTAATCTGCGTAGCTCTTACATCGTAAAGATTGCGACCTAAGGCCGTTGCCAATGCTCTAGCAAATTCGGTTTTGCCTGTGCCGCTTTCGCCATGTAGCATGACTGAAATGCCTTTTCGGTGTTGTAAACTCGCATTATGAAAGTACTCAACCATCAGCGAATGATTGACGTGCTCAAAGTCAGCTAGTCGAAACTGAGGCTTTGCACTGGCAGTAAGCAACGGCGCAAGCAATGTGGATTTATCAGTAATGTTGCCTTCTTGCAGCGGCAGTCTAATAAAATCGGGTAGCCTATATGACGTAAAACTGTCTGGCTCAGGCTCGTCGATAAAGCCTAACTCGTATAGCTGGGCAAATAGCGTTATCAAATTAGATGCTTCTATATCGAGCAATGCACACAAAGTATGCTCCATTGTGCGTTGTTCGAATCCACCGTCTGCCATGGACAGCAATTGCTGAATACCGTTATTTTGGTCATTAAGCACCAGTAGCAACAACACATCGGATGTAAAGTCTGACAAGTCAAACAAGTCGCACAGTCTATTTATATTGTCCTGCAACCGTTGCTCACAGTGGGATAGCTCGCTTGGTGCAGATAGTTTCTTTATGGCTTGTGTTGCTGTAAGACTCGATGCGACTGGAGTAGCAAAGACCTTCAGCTTCGTAAGTACTTCACTTAAATCATCAAGTCGTGCATGTGGGATAACCTGCAATAGGCGAATTGCCATGCGGGCACTTAAGCTTGGTAGCGCAATACTTTTGTGTGCTAATGCCTTCATGAACGTTATCCCAACAAACCATAGCTTAACGTCTTGGCTGCTTGCTGCATTGCCTTGTCGTCTCGCTTATCGTAAATAACCGTAGTGGATATGTCAGCATGGCCTGCCATTTGACGCACCGTATTTAGGTCGATGCCTTGGTCAAGTAGCTGAGTAATATAGGTGCGTCTTAAGTCATGAGGCGTGACGGTTGGCATATTGAGCGTTTTAAACGTTCGCTTAACGAGTGAGTACACCGCTTCATCACTAAGGTAATCGGCAACGTGCACGTTGCCGCCGCGCCGGACAACACAAAATAACGCACCATCCGCGTCACCCCGACACTCAAGCCATTCATCAACAATAACTTGCACCCAATCAGGCAGAAACACAGTACGATTTTTATTACCTTTACCCTTTGCGATAAATATCGACGCCTTATCCGTATTGTATTGATGTAGGTTGATATTGGCGACTTCACTGCGCCTCAGTCCACAGCCCAATAGAACCGCAAATATGCCAGTACTACGCAATGCTAATGGTGTTCGAGTTTTGAATAGAAGTCGAAATAGCTTCACCACTTGGTGTTTAGATAACGGCGTGCCTTGATGACTGCCGTGCTTGATTTTGGGAAGTGATTGTAAATTGAGATATTGCTGTTGTGATGCAGATTGAGTAATAACGGCTGCTTTGACTATCCCGCGAATAGCCATCATTGCACGATTAATAGACCGGGGGGCACAGCCTTGATCTAACAGCTTATTTTGTATAATGAGCGCCTGCGCATAATCAATGCTGACAAGCCTCTCGGGTAGTTGTGAAAGTGGCCAGTTCATTACAACAGCAATGCTTTCTAACTGTGCTTGAACCGACCGCTTACTATTTTGCGAAAGGCGCGCCAAATATAACGCATAGGGACACTGCTTATTCATATAGCCTCCTAAAAAAAGATAAAGTGATAGTTTAGAGGCTTGATAAATGTCAGCCCTATATTCACTTTAAAGTCCTTTTTAGAAGTTTTCTTCCGCTATTTTTGACCTAGATAATACAGTTGTGAACACCATATTAATTATTATTTTTCAAAATAATACGTCGCATGCCCCGTAGTACTTTTCTTTGTAAAGCCTCATACTCTTGGATGTTTATGAACATACTATATTGTTCTAGGTTATATTGAGGAAGTGAGCTATGCGTCTGTCTCCTGCGTTGAGTAAACCACCAATTGAAACCTTTTTTCGCAACGACTTTCATCTGTTTTTCACTTTCAATCGTCAACAATAGTCTTGGTGATAAAATGTCAATATATTTAAAAAGGCAAGGCAACTGTTCAAGACTTCCCAAACATATGTTGGTGTGATCAGATTGTGAACGAAATACCCTTTCAATACGTGTAACACTGATTGGCATGCCTTCCTTTGACTGTAAAAAGCACCCAACAGCATTCTTATCAAGAATTTTTTGGTTTCTATCGTATATATCAAAGTGAGATTTTGCTGGCTGACCAAGCACCTGTGTTCCAACAAGTTTTGGAAATGACCTATTGTATTCAAACCCACATTTTTGCCCGTTTTTCATTAAGACCAAAAGCATTGGGTTTGGTACTCCAAATAAGTCAACAGCGATATCCGCTCTGGTAACTTTGGCTTGTGAAAAAAGACTTTCGTAGTTGGGAAATATACCTTTTAACCAACTGAAGAATACTTTTAACTCGTTTTTAGAAAATCTAGCTGGGTTAAATGCTATTTTCAGCGGGTTCTGTCGATGTTTTCTCTCTCCCCTTTGCTTAAGCTCGTAATAAACATCAATTTCTTTTTCCTCACCATCTGGGAATATAAATGAGACCAAGTTTTTGTAGAAATCAAGGTTCTTATCCTCTTTCCTAAAGAATCCGTGACGAATATAAGCAAATCCAAGTTTTTTCTTTAAAGACACATTGAATCTTTGAATATCGTCATCGGAGGCACCAACAGTCAGCCATAGCTTGTCTAAAATGGGAATATTTAAATTTAGACTAGGGTGTGCTAACTGTTCAGATAAAGCTTGCTCTAGATAAAACAACACTCGCTTATTAGTGGTGAAAAATGAGCTTCCTAGTTGGAGTTTCAATAGCTCCTTAAGGTTTATTCCACTACCATCACTTCGAGATAAGCCGTGTAAGTACTTTCTCGAAAAAGGAGAAAAAGTTATCATTTTGTAGTCAATTAACGACTGACCCAACCCAAATTCATTGACTTTACGTACTGAAGATCTTGATAACTGAAGACTATTAGTAGCTATACAATCGTGCGACAAATTCATTTCTATAACTCCGATTCGTAACGGGGAAATAGACATTCCCCACACAAAACACACAAAACACACAAAACACACAAAACATTTAAGACTTAAAAAGAATCGGGTTGAATTCCCATTCATTTCTAGGTCTTCCGCCGCTATTTGTCGTAGCTTTTCCTTTCTTTCGAACGTAGTGGAGCGTAGACAGGTATCCTAATGCGACTAGAGTAATCTCTTTATTTCTGTAATAAGGTTGAGGTAAACATTCGTAAACCTCCCTCACCGTGAAGCTTTCACCTAATTTTTTTCTTTCTTTGAGAACCAGCTGCGCAACTGCTCTGGTAGGGTCAACCATGCCAAAGACTTTTTTGGCGTGCGATTCCAAGTACTCGGCCCAATCAATTGCCATTTCAAGATTTTTGCGAGAAATATGGTGTAATTTGGGCATCGCTTTGATGTTTGGTTTTACTTTCTCTAGAAGTTCAAGAATGAGCGATATACAAGGAACCAGCCCCGTATACTTTCCAACATGGCTTTCCAAAGGAGTTCCCGCATGAGCTTTAAGCTTTTCGGCGCTTTCTTTTTTAAATTGTGAGAATAATTCCTCAGCTGAATTTTCAAAGTTGAGCACTTTTACTTCTGTTTTTTCCAAATTAGATTTTGCTAGCATGAACTTAAAAAGCTGACTAAAAACCTCCATGATATCGTCTGCTTTCGTATTAAGTGGAAGGTCTAAAGATTCATTTTTATTTGGAAATATTAACAATTGAAAGCGATTGAAAAAGCCATCATTGCTTAGCCCTTGGTTTGTTACGTCGCTTAGATATGAGGTTATTTTACTTGGCTGTGTAGTTCCAAAAATGCATAACTTCGGACTCTTAGCATTACCTGCATTTTCAGTTTTCAGATTCCTTCTGTAATCATTATCTCCATCCATTGCCTCTATTAGGAACGATTTAAATTTCGCTTGACTTCTGGGCATGGTGTCTAAAAATAACGGTGAAGCTTCGTCTCTAACGTAGTAATGGCAGTGAAACTCTCTTGTCTTAAGGCTGTGTAAACCAGGCTCTGTAGTGTCGTTAATTATCAATGTAGGAGCACTAGGAGCTTCACCTTCAGGTACAATTTGTTTTAGTATCTCTTTCGCTTCAGCTAGCAACTCTTCTGCCTTAGCAGGATCTTTGCTTTCAATACTAACGCTTTCCGATATCTTTCGTTGTGCAAGATTGTGCCTGCTAATGTTCAGTTTTTTCTTAGCTTCAAAATCAGAGATTAGCTGCCTCTCAATTTTGACATAATCATTAAACAATGCCTGCTCCGCCTGCTTAACAAAGCTTTGAATTGGTCTGAAAGCTCTTGATTTTCTAACACTTGCTTCGCCAACCAGCAACCCTGAAAGGTTCACTGGCAATATCCAAGAGTTATTCGTCTTTTCAGGTTGAACTGCATATATATTGCTCAGCCCACCACTCAAAAAAGTTAACAACGAAGCTGCTGCATAACCTGAATCCGTAGCACTTTGGTTACTAATTACTCTCACTAGTAGCTTGCCTGCAGGCGGTAAGAGGTCTAACGAGAAGTCATCAGCCATACACGGGGCATCATCTAGCGGTATCGGTCTTGGCCAGTTTGCATCGTTGATATGGATATTTGGTTGTATATCTGCGAACGAACGAGTAGTCTTTTTCAATTTCATATATACCTCTGCTAGTTTTTATTTCACATTTGCTTCCAACATCGAAAGCGACATCAGGTAGAAGTATCTCGTACTGCATGTATCGAATAACCAGTTATCGCTTTATGTTTTGCAGAGTTATAAGTTGCCTGCAGACCACTAGTTACGCGGGGCACAGACGATCTTTGCTTTTTGTTTTTGCAATTTATATTATTTTTAAAATATGCTGTTCTTTCATAATGGTTTAGCCTCTTAAATTTAATCTAAAAATCAATATCTTAAGTGAGGATTTCGTGAAAAATGAAAAACAGAAAAGTATTTTAAAGAAAGAAAAAAGGATCTTGCTACTCGGTATCGGTAGCACTGAAAACCCTATAAAACCAGTTAATGAGAATTGCCATCGACCATTACTTACCAAATATTCAACTATCCCAGTACAAGCTACTAGAAAGTTTTCAACTGGAGATAAACATGCCATTAAAAGTGCGCTTCACACACTAAAGGAAGATTACCTAAAGTCAGCTTTTGTTTTAAACGCCATGTCCAACCCTTACCTTAAAAAAGACGAGCTTCGTCTTTTGTTGTATTTCTATACCGAGCTTTTTAACTCTTCGGGTCTTTTCTCAACAATAAGTCAATTTAAGGAGTCTGGAGAACGGGTGAAGTTTGATTATTCCGCTAACTATGGTCGTGAAGGTTGGTTGGAAGTAGGAAAGGAAGGCACTATGAGATATGAAAACTTTTTGTTGGAAGAAGAAACTATTTATGTGCTCGATCGAATGCAGGACTTCCAATGCAACTTCACATCCTCAACAATTGTTACGTCTATTAAACGGCTACATGATTTTGGGTATATCACCGTTACAGAAATAAACCTAGCGAACACTTATGAAGGTCGAAAAGTTCACAATAGGACAGGGACAAGGGCAAGGCTCAGACATATACGTCTTTCCGAGGAACTTCAGAAAAAAGATATTTCGAATAGATGGATAAAACCTACAAAATCCACAAAATTGAAAAACTGACGAATTGCGGGTTTTGTGGACGTTGATGAAAGGGATTTATATGCATAATCGAATCCGTTCACCGGATTACCTAGCAATTAAACTTACTTCGGTATTGAATAATAAAGCCCACGTTAATACGGCTTAACAGCAATTTCTTAGCTTGTTGTAAATGAAATGAAGAAGAATGGTGCCGCAGAAGCGGGTTCGAACCACCGATACGCGGATTTTGAATCCGATGTATTTACTACCGAGCAAACAGTAAGTACAAAAAAAGCCCTCGCATTTCTGCAAGGGCTTGAATGGTGGTGCCTCGACCCGGGATCGAACCAGGGACACGCGGATTTTCAATCCGCTGCTCTACCAACTGAGCTATCGAGGCACATAAAACTGTGCAGTGTAAGCTTAAATATTTCTTTGCAAAACTTTGCAAGTGAAACCTAAGTGCTTACTAACTTTAAAACATATACTCTAACAGCTTTTGGTAAATCTTAAACTGAATAAGCTTGCGCTTTTCAATCCGCTGCTCTACCAACTGAGCTATCGAGGCAAAATCTTTTAGCGTTTGGGCGTTTGCTGCCTGTCTCGCTGTGGGTGCGTATTAAACGGATTTCCGGCTAACAAGTCAACCGTTTTTGTCGGTTTTTTTTCGGTTTTGTTACCGTTTGCACATTGTTTATGCAAAATACGCTTTTTTGGTTACTTTTCAGGCGGAACATAGCCTTCAATCGTAGGCTCTACGCCATCGAACAAGTAAGCCGACATACTTTGCTCTAAAAACTGTCTGGCGGTCGGTTCCATCATATTTAACTTATTTTCGTTAATTAGCATGGTTTGTTTCTTTTGCCAGTCGGCCCATGCTTCTTTCGAAATGTTGTCGTAAATACGTTTTCCTAGCTCACCGGGGTAAAGCTGAAAATCTAAACCGTCGGCTTCTTTTTGTAAACGCTGGCAAAATACCACTCTACTCATTGTATGTCCTTAACCTATTCGATGCGCTAAAGCACATGCACTAATTGTTGAATGATTTTCTTAGTCGGAGCAGCTAAACCTACCTCAATAGGTTCGTTAAACATAAACCACTGGGCTTTTTGTTCTGCCACCTGCTTTCTGGGTACAGAGTTTACCACGGCAAACACCGGTGTTATATCCAAATGAAAATGGCTAAAGGTATGCCTAAACGCCGTTTGGGTTTCAAATGAACTGGCTTCAATACCTCGTTTGGCAAGTTCTGCTTCTGCACTTTCTATGTCTTGGGCTTCAATGAAACCATATAAACCGCCCCACAAGCCGCTAGAAGGCCGCTGCTCTAAATAAACCTGCTGTTGGAACAACGGCACTATAAGTAGCGTACTTCGCTCTGGAATCGCTTTTTTGGGCTTTTTACCGGGAAATTCTGTTTGTGCCCCTTGGGCATAGGCTAAGCAATCATGTTGTAACGGGCATTCATCACACTTTGGCTTACTGCGGGTACATACCATAGCCCCCAAATCCATCATCACCTGAGTGTAGTTGGCACTGCGTTTTTCAGGCGTATTCTTTTCTGCCACTTCCCACAACGCATTTTCTACCGCTTTTTGGCCAGGCCAGCCGCCAATAGCATAGTAGCGAGCAAGCACGCGTTTTACGTTGCCATCTAATATAGGGTGGCGCTGATTTCGTGAAATAGACAATACCGCGCCAGCAGTAGAGCGCCCTATTCCCGGTAAGGCAATAACATCGTCTATATTGTCAGGAAACGTACCGCCATGATCTTCTACTATTTGCTTCGCCGCTTTATGTAAGTTTCTAGCGCGGGCGTAGTAACCTAAACCCGTCCAATGATGCAGTACGTCATCTTGCGCTGCATTGGCAAGCTCTACCACGCTGGGGAAAGATTGCATAAACCGCTCAAAATACGGAATGACGGTGGTGACTTGCGTTTGCTGTAGCATAATCTCAGATACCCACACTTTGTACGGGGTAATATCTTGTTGCCATGGCAGATGCTTGCGGCCATGAATGTCGTACCAAGCAAGTACTCGCTCAGCAAAAGTATTTGGGGTAACCGTATTTGTCATAAAAACTGCGCAGTGAATGACCGTTAGCTACATTTAATAGCCATTAGGTTTTATTGATAAATGGCCTGCTATGTTAGCATGTGAAGGTATAAATGTATTTTAGGAGTCTTTGTGACCACCAGCGCCCCTGTTCTATTTTTACCCGGAACCTTATGCGATGAACGTGTTTGGTTGCCCGTTTGGCAACGCATGAAAATTTCCCAACGTCGCTATGTCCCCTTACAGTGGGCGGCGACTAAAGACGACATGCTAGCGCTTACTTCCGATCGCGTTATTCAAGATGAAAAAGTCCATCTGGTTGGCTTTTCCATGGGTGGCTACGTTGCCGCGCTATGGGCATCGCAGAATATGGAGCACGTGGCGTCTATTACGCTTATTGGATACGATGCTAAAGGCTTATCGAAAGAAGAAATAGCAAGGCGCAAGCAGCTGGTCACTATGCTAAACAGTGGCGACTTTAAGCCAGAAAACCCAGCTTATTTCACGCGTTTTGTGCATCCAACTCATCAGGAAAGCCCTGATGTAATGGGCGTTGTACAATCTATGGCAGAAGATTTAGGTAAAAATACTTTGCTGGCTCACACACAGGCCACATCGCCAAGGGAAGACTTTGTAAAAGCACTGGCGAAATCGAAAGTGCCCGTCAATATTATTGCAGCTGCTGACGATGAAGTTGTATCGCTTGCTTCGCTACAAACTGTGGCAGATAACATTGCCACAGCGAACATGTACAAGGTTGAAAATGCAGGTCATATGATGCTGCTGGAACAACCCGAAAAGCTTGCTACACTGCTTAGCAATTGTATAGATGTATAAAAAAACCGCATTTTATGCGCACTTTATTAAATATAGCGTTGCATAACATGCCGCTAACTGGATAATGCGCCACCAGTAAATTGGGGCAAGAAAGGTATTGCAAATGAGGCAATTCAAAAGCCAGGCCGAGGCTGAAGCCGCTGGTGTTCACGTAAGTAAAGTTAAAAGCTTTGTAAAGCGCGAAGGCCGCTTAACAAAAGCGCAAACCCGTGCCATTGAAGAATTTTGGCCAACCATGGGTATCGACTACCAAAATGCCGAACTGAATTTATCAGTGCTATTTGGCAGAACCGCGCCTGTTGTCATTGAAATTGGCTTTGGTATGGGCAAATCCTTGGTAGAGATGGCAGCAGCTGCCCCTGAGAAAAATTTTATTGGCATTGAAGTGCATCGCCCAGGCGTTGGTGCTTGTTTAGCTGAAGCTGGCGAACAGGGTTTAACCAACTTGCGTGTGATGGATCATGATGCGGTTGAAGTGCTTAAGAATATGATCCCAGATGGTGGATTATCTCGGCTTCAATTGTTCTTCCCCGATCCTTGGCATAAAAAGCGTCATCATAAGCGCCGTATTGTTCAACCCGAATTTGCTGCCCTTGTGCTAACCAAATTACAAAAAGGTGGCTGTTTCCATATGGCTACCGACTGGGAACCTTACGCAGAACACATGGCCGAAGTAATGAATTCAACTTCAGGCTATGCAAATACTGCACAAGAAGGTACCTATGTGCCTCGCCCTGAATACCGACCTATCACTAAATTTGAAACCCGTGGCCAAAAGCTAGGTCATGGTGTTTGGGATCTTATTTACGAGCGAGCGCAGTAATGATTTTAACGCCCCAAAGCCAACTATTAGAACGCAATATCAACATTTTCGAGCAAGGCGAATGGTTGTTTATCAATCCTTCAGATGCCTACTTCCTTGATGCCCTTAAGCATAAAAATGTAACGGTAATGCACCAATACTTCGACATATTTTCTGAATGTGTTCGTGTGATATCTTCATCCAGCTTTGATAGCCGAGATATTACTAAAGAGGGCTTTGAGGTAGTGCAAAAAGTGGGGGCGCACACTCATCACTTTACGCCATTTATGTGTAATGAACATACCCACACTGACGTGCTCATTTTTCTGCCTAAAGCGAAATCTCATTTCCAAATGTTATTGCGTATGGCAGCAGGTATGGTGGGTCAAAATGGCCGTATCCATGTAGTGGGCGAAAATAAGGGCGGTATAAAAAGCGCGGCTAAACTCATGCAACCTTACGGGGTTACGCATAAAGTGGACTCTGCCCGTCACTGCAGTTTAATTACCACCATTGTTGAACAGCCTCACTTAGCATTTGAACCAGAAGCTTGGCTTGAAACCGACACTTATGAGATTGGCAATACAAGCTGGCCTGTGTGCTCTTTACCTGGCGTATTTAGCCATGGCGAACTCGACAAGGGCACTAAACTACTACTAGAAAAACATACCTCGGGTATGAGCGGCAACGTATTAGACTTTGCTTGTGGTGCTGGGGTAATTGCTAGTTACTTAATGCTGACCTACCCTCACCTAAAAATGCAGCTGTCTGATATTAGCGCGCTTGCCATTTATGCCAGCGCGATGACATTAGCGGCCAATGGTCAGTCAGCCACCTTGCATGCTGCGAATGGTTTGTATGGCATCGAGGGTAAAGTTCAACATATTGTCACCAACCCACCATTTCATACTGGGCTTAAAACCGACTACACCATTACTAAGCGGTTTATTGAAGATGCTCGTAAAATGCTAAGTCAAAATGGCACTTTGCAAATGGTTGCCAATCGTTTTCTGCCCTACCCGGGGCTATTATCTGAACACTTTCCACGCGTGTTAACCACTGCACAAACCACACAATTTTCGTTATATCAGGCTGCATAGTAATAGCACTTTTGCTAGAGCCTGTGCTAACGTAAATAGATTCCCCCTATATTCGATATATGGGGCTGAAGATATGTCAGCCCTAATTCGCGCAACAGCTATAGAGCCCACTCAGAGGCCATAGGCGCGTTCATATAATACGAGGCGTTCGTGTGAAAATTGTATTCGCTATCTCTGAAGTAGAAGAACTGGTAAAAACAGGTGGCTTAGCAGATGTAGGCAAAGCACTTCCACTTGCATTAAAAGACGCAGGAGAAGACGTAGTTATTGTTATGCCTTACTACAAGGTATTGGCAGACTCGTTAGATTTACCCTCGGCATGTGAAACACAAACGCTGTTCACCGAGTACAAAGTATATAATTTCGAAGTGCGTGTTATGGACTGGCATGGCATACCCGTATATTTTGTCGATTACCCTGAATACTTTATGCGTGAAGGCTTGTATTCCAACGCATACGAAGCCTATGAAGATAATGGCGAGCGCTTTTGTTTCTTTAGTGGCGCAGTATTGGCTACCCTTCAAGCTATCAATTATTCGCCAGACGTTATCCATTGCCACGATTGGCATACGGCCATGCTGCCTTACCTGACTGCTTACGATAACACAGGCTTTTTTGATAAAACCCGTACCGTGTTCACTATTCACAATGCCGCGTTTCAAGGGGTAAACCTACTAGAAAAAGTACCGTTTCTACGCCACCACCCCGGCATACTGGCACAGGTTCATGGCGGTTATATCAATATGCTGCAATCGGGGATCGAGTTTGCGACAAAAGTAACTACGGTAAGCCCCCATTACGCGCAAGAGCTGTTAACCGACCTAGGCAGCCATGGCTTGCACGAGCGTTTGGTTAGACGCAAAACCGACCTTTCTGGCATATTAAACGGGTGCGACTATACGCAGTGGAACCCCGCTACAGATTCGTTTTTGCCAGAACATTATGACGTAGACAACTTACTGCCTAAACAAACCTGTAAGCACGCCCTACAAGAAAAGTCCGGCTTGCCGATGAATGTAAGCATTCCACTTATTGGTATGGTGTGTCGTCTTACCGAGCAGAAAGGGTTTGGCTATATTCTGCCTATTCTTGATGAACTGGTTCAGCATAATGTGCAAATCGTTATAGTAGGTACTGGCGATCCTAAAATGTGTATGGATTTAGGTGAATTTGCACAAAATCACCCTTCTCAGTTCGCTTTTATTAATGGGTTTAGCTCAGAGCACGCTCACCTAGTTGAGGCCGGCGCTGACTTTTTCTTAATGCCATCGCAGTTTGAACCTTGTGGGCTGAATCAAATGTACAGTTTGGCCTACGGCACCATTCCTATCGTGCGAGCGGTAGGTGGCTTAAAAGACACTGTGGTGGACAACCGCCATAGCGAAGACGCTACCGGCTTTGTTTTTGAACAACCACGCCCTGAAGCCCTGCTTGCCTGTATTCGTCGCGCTTTACTGTTTTATTACGAGCATCCAGTGAAGTTCAGAGAAATGCAGCAAAGAGGCATGAACACCCGCTTTACGTGGGAACGTGCAGCGGGTGAATATATAAAACTTTACGAATCTATGTTCGTTTAAGTATTTACCCTTTAGTGGCTTGTATGGCGTTTCTTTCTTTTTGTTAAAGAATGCGCCACTATTATTGAGCGTTCATTGAATTAGAAAATCTGATAATCAGCATGACAGATCGGGCTATAAAACTTTCTATACGAAGTTTATTTTTGTGGGTGGTAATGACCATCGCCGCAATTTCGCTGGTAAGTACCTCCGGTTTGTCCATCTACACCCAAATAAATGCTTATCGATACGAATTGGATAACCGCGCGAATCTACTATCTAAGATGACCGCCAATGCGGTTGCCAGCCCGCTAAGAAATTCTAGCCAAGCATTGGTGGAAGAGTCTTTGCAATTCTTAGATGCTGCTGACAAAGTGTTAAACGTTCATATCTATAAAACCTTACCGGATGACTCTAACACCTTAAGCGCCGTTGAACGTTTTGCTTCATACAACAAAGGCGGCCAGTTACTTATTCCTGGAAAGCAAAAACAGCTAGTCAATCTAGATCAAACTCCCTTACTTACTGAAGATAATGATTATCTAGAAAGTAGTCGGGAAATTTTTGACCAAGAGACCAATGAAGTTTTGGGATGGGTTTATCTTCGCATGTCTGCAGACGGGTTTAGCCAGCACGTTATTAAAACGGTTCTGGTTAACCTTGGGATTATGCTTTTCTTACTCGTATTCAGCTTTTTGCTAGCATTGCGTTTTCAGCGCCGTGCCACCGCGCCTATTGAAAAGCTTTCTTTTTTCTTACAACGCACTTCTAGGCAGCGGGACTATTCAGCACGCGCAGAACCGTCGAATATTAAAGAAATAGACGTGCTGTCTGATGATGTGAATATTATGCTATCTCGCATACAAGAATACATGCACAAACAGCGTCAGGCTGAAGAGCAGCACAGAAAGCTGAATGCCAGCTTAGAAGAAATGGTAAGCCAACGCACTAATGCATTGAAAGACGCGAACCAAGAATTAATTCAAACGCTTGAAAAGCTACATGAATTTCAACGTCAAATTGTACAAAATGAAAAAATGGCGTCGTTGGGTGACATGGTTGCCGGGGTTGCCCACGAAGTTAACACCCCCATCGGTTTAGGGGTTACAGCCTCTACGATGATGCTCGACCGACTTGCGGTTATTGAAAGGGATTTTGAGAACAAAACCTTAAAAGCCAGTGCCATGAAACGCTTCATGGATGAAAGTCATGAAAATTTAAACATCATTTATCGCAATTTGAACCGCGCAGCCGAGCTAATTTCCAGTTTTAAACAGGTTGCAGTGGATCAATCGAGCGAAAGTAGCCGAACTTTTTGCTTTGCACAGCTAGTTAATGAGATACTACTGTCGTTACAGCCTCGCTTAAAAAAATTACAACACAACATCAACGTAGATTGCGACCCTACCTTATGCGTTGAAACGAAGGCTGGTCCTATTAATCAAATCATTATTAACCTTATTATGAATTCGGTTATTCATGGGTTTGAGAACATAGAAAAAGGCCAGATTGATATCTGTGCTGAATTAATTACAACAAACAAGCTAAAGTTAGTGTATCGGGATAACGGCATCGGGATCCCATCAGATATTCGTAAACGTATTTTCGACCCTTTCGTAACCACAAAACGTGGACAAGGGGGGTCTGGATTAGGCATGCACTTAGTGTACAATTTAGTCACTCAAGCGCTCAATGGCTCTATCTCAATTACCAGTGAAGTTGGTAGTGGTGTAGAATTTGTTATTGTTTTTCCTGTTTCCAGTGCGAAAACGTCATAATACCTGTATAACTATTGAACTTTGCTTGAAATTTGTTGGCTAACCCCAATACCTTGAATTTAGTAATATTCGATAGTAACTTGCATATAAGTAAACGAATATTAAAATTTAATCAGTAATTGCTTAAACCGATTTTATAAAGAGTGTAAAACACCATGCAGACGCCAAATGTGTTAATTGTTGAAGATGAAGTGGTCACACGTACCACGCTAAAGAGTTTATTCGAAGCAGAAGGGTACAATGTATTTGAAGCTGAAAATGGTGATCAAATGCATGACTTCTTTGAAAATCACGCAATTAATTTGGTTATTATGGATATTAACCTGCCAGGTAAAAATGGCCTAATTTTGGCGCGTGAAGTACGTGATCGTAAAAATGTAGGTCTTATTTTCCTTACTGGCCGTGATAACGACGTTGATCGTATCTTAGGTCTGGAAATTGGCGCAGATGACTATCTAACCAAGCCTTTCAATCCTCGTGAACTGACTATTCGTGCGCGTAACTTATTATCTCGCACCACAAACTCTGCAGAAGACGATGATTTACCAAGCCGTGTAAACTTCAATGGCTGGATTTTGGATGGCGACAGCCGTTCACTTATTTCACCAACAGGTAAAGAGTTCCGTTTACCACGCAGTGAATTCCGTGCACTACATTTATTCCTTAGCAACCCAGGTAAAATTCTTACCCGTGAACAGCTAATTATGGAAATGACAGGTCGTGAACTTCGCCCTAACGACCGTACAGTAGATGTAACTATCCGCCGTATTCGTAAGCACTTCGAATCAGATCCTTCTGATGAAGAATTGATTGTAACCATTCACGGTGAAGGTTACCGCTTCTGTGGCTCTGTCGACGGCTAATTAGCCCAAGTAGAGACACCAACGGTAATTACCGTTGTAAGTAATAGCCTGGTTAAATACCAAAAAGCCGCTCAATAGAGCGGCTTTTTTACGTCCAAGATCGATAATGTAAGTTTTGAACGCACTTAAGCTTAGCTAGCGTGCGATGCTCTTATGAGCATGCAGTAAAAGATAAAAAATACCGATAGGCTTTTTTCTCTAACAAAAAGGCTTTGTGCGTACTTGGGCTCCACGAGTCATCGCCGCCTACCCCCATGTGAGCATGGTCGATGTACACGTAAGTACTGTCGGCAGTAGTTAAGTCGCAGGTGTGCTTAGCTTCATCAAGCTGCTTTTGCCCGTACGGGCTTACAGCAAAGTGAAAATCACCCGCTACTTTTACAGCGTTAATACTAAGCTCTCGACAATCACTACGAAGCCCATTGTCGGTAGGAAAGATGTAAGGTGTATGCATACTTGCAATACTTTCACTGTAACTACCAAACCTTGCTGCTGCTAGTCGGTCGGGATAATTTTCAAATGGCCCTAACCCCTTCCACTGAATATTAGCTTCAGACTGACTTGAATGAGGTACTGCCCACTGTAAACCGATACGCGGCATAGGTGGCAACGTATCGGCTAACTTAACCTGAACATCTAATGCTAATGTACCTGTTGCATCTACGCGGTAACACCAACTTGTAGCAGCGACTAGCGCATTGTTGTGATGGTAGTTAAACAGTGCCGTAACACGCACATCTTGTGTGCTTTCAATCACATCTACACCTGCACAGCTGCGTTGCCACTGGCCTATTCCTGCGCGGCGCCAGCGAGACTCCCATGCATTTGGATCGGGGTTATCCACTTCACTTACGCCAATATCATTATCTAACGGTGCCCTGAAGAAGTTATCTTCAAGTGGTGCACTAAGCTGCTCTTCGCCATTGGCTAACCAAGAAGTAAGTAACCCGGTGTTAGCATTAATAGCAAAACTAGTATTCGCGACTTGGATATTCACGTTAGATTCGCTGCGCTCTACCGTGACTCTATCTTGAGCTTTGTTCTCGCCTTTATTTTCAGCATTGGTAGCGCTTGCTGATGTCAATACAGATAAACCTGCGGTATTGGCAATCTCGAACTGCTCTGTATCTAATACATGCCCAGCATTCGCCCAGTCACAATCATTTTTAAGCACCACATCAATATTAAGGTGGTACGTCGCATCAGGCACAAACTCTATTTTAGGGGTTATCACAAGTGTTTGTGACGACTGGGGGCTAATACTTAACGTTTCAGTGCCGTTGGCAACGCACTCGCCGTTTTTAAGCCATTGCCATTGCAGAGCTTCGTTATCGGTTGAGCGGAATACATAGTCGCTTGCGATGGTTAACTGATAACTGCCAGCTTGTTCGTTCTGTAAAGATTTAAGCGTGAATGCTAAATGCTGTTGGCAGTATTTCGCTTCAAATAAAGCAGGGTGCGGCGTGCGATCAGGAAACAGCAAACCATTAATACAGAACTGACGGTCGTTATCGGTATCATCAAAGTCGCCTCCGTAGGCCCAATAGGCCTCACCGCTGTCTGTATGCTTCACTAAGCCTTGATCGACCCAATCCCAAATGAAGCCACCTTGCAAACGTGGATAGTCTTTAAATGCCTGCCAGTAGTCCGCAAAGCTTCCTAAACTGTTCCCCATGGCATGAGCGTACTCACACAAAATAACAGGGCGGGTTTCACCAGGTAGTGATAACCATTTTTTAATCGCCCATTTAGGTACGGCATCATCAAGTACATCGGTATCTACCCGGGCATACATAGGCGCGATAATATCGGTTGCGGTAGTATTCGCACCACCGCCTTCGTATTGCACAGGTCGTGAAGGGTCAAAGGCTTTAGACCAACCGTACATAGCATCTTGGTTTGGTCCATGACCACATTCATTACCTAATGACCAAATAATAATAGACGCGTGGTTTTTGTCCCGCTCTACCATTTGCGTATAACGGGCTAAATAAGCTCCTGCCCACACCGCATCTCTCGATAAACGCCCCATCGGGAACATACCGTGGGTTTCAATATTGGCTTCATCTACTAAGTACAATCCATATTCATCACACAGTTCGTACCAACGCGGATGATTGGGATAGTGGGCGGTGCGTACCGCATTGAAGTTGTTTTGCTTTAAAAGCTTAATATCTTCAATCATGTCGGCTTCATTTACCGCATGACCTTTGCTTTCATGATGCTCGTGTCTATTTACACCACGAATAAGAATAGGCTTTCCGTTCACGCACAACTGGCCATCAAGCATATCTACCTGACGAAAACCTATGTTGTAGCCTTCGGCAACAACCACCTCACCTGCGTCGTTAAACAAAGTGACAACTAGGCGATACAAATAAGGAGTCTCGGCCGTCCATTTCTTTGGTTCTGTAACCGCTAGCGATTGAAAAATCACATCATCCCACCCGCCTTTCTCATCTATACGGCGGTTGTTGGTGCCTGACACTGCTTGTTCGGTAACGGCGGTTTCACCATCAAACAACTGAATGCCCACGGTATAGCTTACTGGTGCATTAATCGCGGTACGCACTTCTAAGCTGCCGTCCCGATAACACGCATCTAGTTTTGGTGTGGCAAATACATCTTGAATATGATGCTGAGGTTTCGTTACCAATACCACATCGCGGAATATACCGCTTAACCACCACATGTCTTGATCTTCTAAATAGCTTCCATCAGACCAGCGAATAACCATTACCGCTAAGCGATTTTCACCCACCTTTAAAAAAGGCGTTAAATTAAATTCGGCCGGTAAACGGCTATCTTGCGAATACCCCACATATTCGCCATTGCACCATAGATGAAAGGCACTATTAACCCCTTCAAACACAATATGATTACGCAGCTGTACTGTTTCTTCGCTTACCGTAAACGTTTTGCGGTAGCAGCCTGTGGGGTTATCGCTAGGTACTTCTGGCGGGTTTACCGGAAAAGGATATTTAACATTGCAGTAAATAGGCTTATCAAACCCCTGCATTTGCCAGTTTGAAGGCACGACAATAGGCTGCCAGTTTGCAGCTTCAGGCAGTGCGTCAGACAATACCTCGCTCAATAAGTCTTCTGTAACGGCCTCAGGTTGGGGATATAATCTAAAATCCCACTCGCCATTCAAACTTTGTTTTTGCGCATTAGCGTTATGTTTAGCATCTTCTTGAGTTAAAAAACCGTTTAATGGACTATGTCCATTCACGCGATTTCTTTGAAATACGACAGGGTTTTGCCAATCTTTTTGCGCAACAACTTGAGCAACATTTGCCATTACTGGCTCCTTTTACGATAAGGTTTTTTAATAACAGGTGAAATATAGCGGAAACACGCGCAATCCTTTATGCTTGTTTCTCTCTTTAATTTATCCAAAACTCTCATTTTACAATTATGCAACCTACTAGCTTAGCTTCTTCTGGCTCCCAAGATATGTATGCGCAGAGAACCTTTCGCGATATCGTGAATATTGGGCCACACTGCCTTGAACGCTTTATAGACAGTACAAATGCGCCAGAAATTAAAGCGCTAGACATTGAGTTGGCGGGTTGCTCGAATTTATCGGGTACTTATCAAGTAGGCAGAGTTACCCCTCCTAACCACACTATTTTTTATTCATTAAAAGGCAGCGGTAAAATACTCACCCCGTCTGGCGAGTACGCTCTACCAGCTTCAAGTGTGATTATTTTGCCAGCGCACCAAAGTTTTGAAGTACAAATTGATCAATTTGATGAAACCAGCGCAACGCCGGATGCAACTGAAGTAACGAAAAACGAAGCCAGTGAAGTACAAGATAGAGTTAACGCTGAGAAAGCGCCGCAAGCTCAAATAGAGCAAAGTTCAGAGCCAGCGCCGCGTGCGGAGCAAGAGCAGTGGGACATTATTTGGCTTAATTTATCTGACTGCCCTCGATGGCAGCATTTTTTTGATGTAGAACACCCTGTTCAACACAACATTGAATTGTCAGGGCTGCATCACGCGATGGAATTACTGTATTTAGAAACCAACAGCCAGCATCGACAGGCGGTTATTCCCATTATTCAGCAATATTTGCAGCATATTGCCACCCCGGTGAAAAGCACGCATCAAGTACGATTATCGGCCCTATTTGCTGCGGTAGAAAAGCAATTGCAGTTCAATTGGGATATAGACGCCTTGGTAGACAAAGTACACTACTCGGCCCCTCACCTACATAGGCTATGCCTTGCACAGTTTGGTCGAAGCCCCATGCAGCATGTTATTTATCTGCGCATGGTAAGGGCTAAAAATTTACTGATAAGCACGCAATGGCCCATTGCTTATATTGCCAACTATGTGGGCTACAGCAATGTGTTTACGTTTTCGAAGCGGTTTAAAAAGTCACAAGGGATGCCGCCCAGCGAATTTCGCCAGCGGCAGTCTTTACATTAAGCAAGTTCGTTCAAACGCGCTAGATAAACCGAGAGGGTTTGAACGACTTAAATCGAAACAGAGAAACTAGCTTCCTGCTATTTTCATCTGATTAATAAGAATAGAACCGGTATGCACACTACCGCGCAAATCTTTGTCTTTACCTATTGCTACAATGCCTGCGAACATATCTTGTAAGCAGCCTGCAATGGTGACTTCATGGACTGGGTATTGAATAACACCATTTTCTACCCAGAACCCAGCTGCACCGCGAGAATAGTCGCCGGTCACTGTGTTCACGCCCTGCCCCATAAGCTCGGTAACGTATAAGCCAGTGCCCATTTCTTTTAGCAAGTCGCTGTCGCTATGACCTGTGTCGCCCACTAACCAGTTGTGTATGCCACCTGCGTGACCATTGGTTTGAGTGTTTAGCTTACGAGCCGAATAGGTGGTGTAAAGATAAGTAGAAAGCTTTCCACCATCAACTATTGTCATGTCTTTACAAGCAACGCCTTCATTGTCGAAGCTAGAACTCGCTAATCCCGACTTTATAAATGGGCGTTCTTCAATGTTTAGCCATTCAGGAAAAATTTGTTTACCTAAGCTATCTAACAAAAACGATGAACGACGATACAAACTACCACCGCTAATAGCCCCCACATAATGCCCGAATAAACTAGACGCTATGTCTTTGTGCAACAGAATAGGCACCTGAGCCGTATTAATCTTACGAGCCCCCAAACGCTCTACAGTGGCTTTTGCCGCTTCTTGCCCAATAGATACTGCAGATTGCAACAAAGGCGCTTGACGGTCTACTGTGTACGCGTAATCGCGCTGCATATCACCGTCTTGCGAACCAATTACCATACAGCTTAAGCTGTAACGGCTACTTGGATACCCAGCATTAATACCGTGGGTATTACCGTAAACACGCATACCAAGGTTAGCGTTATACGATGCACCGTCTGAATTTGTAATGCGAGGGTCGTAACCTAATGCCGCAGATTCCGCTTCAATCGTGGTGGCAATGGCTTTCTCGGTATCAAGCTCTTGCGGGTGATATAAATCTAAATCGGGGAATTCTGTGGCCATAAGTTCAGCATCGGCAAGACCAGTACAAGGATCTTCACTGGTGTACTTCGCAATATCTACGGCTTTTTCCACGGCCCGGGTAAGGGCTTCTTTGCTTAAGTCAGCCGTTGATGCGCTGCCTTTTCGCTTACCTACGTAAACACTAATGCCCAAGCCGCCATCGTTAGTAAACTCTACGTTTTCAACTTCTTGCATACGTGAAGATACCGCAATACCTTCCACTTTTGACATGCTTGCTTCTGCTTGGGTTGCCCCATTTTTTAGGGCTAATTTCAGTACATCATCGACGACATTCTGAATTTCTGATAACTGTTGCTCAATTTGCATAGTAAGTTTCGCTGTCTAAATCCGACTGTGATAGTTACAATTTAGCTAAAGTGTAACACTTATGAGTTTGAAATGAGCGATCAGAAATCTAAATCACGACAACAATCTAAGTTAGAAAGCGCCGAGCCAGAAGAAGAGCTCATTAGTAAAAGCGAACTAAAGCGCCAATCTAAAGACTTACAAAAGCTAGGGCAAACCGTAGTAAACCTTACCCCTGCCCACTACGCCACCATTCCGCTTGATGAAGAATTGAAAGATGCGCTAGATATTGCACGTGTCATCAATAAGAAAAAAGACGGTTACAGAAGGCAACTTCAGTTCATTGGTAAGCTACTTAGACAAAGGGATAATTCCCCTATTGAAGTCGCCTTGGCTAAAATAACCCATCAACATCAAGCAAATAACGCTGCGTTCCATGAATTAGAACGTGCTCGCGAAGATGTGATCACTCGTGGTGACGATGCCATTCAGGGGCTTATTGAACAATACCCTGAGCTAGATAGACAAAAATTAAGGCAGTTCCATCGCCAAGTGAAAAAAGAGCAAGAAAAGAATGCTCCTCCTAAAGCTTACAGGGAGTTATTCCAATATTTAAAAGACGTTACTCAAAAAGAGTAGCAACATAAGGAGAGGTATATGGGGCGGCTTTTAGCGGCATGTGCTTTCGTTTGGGTATTATCAGGATGTAACGGTACCTCGGGGGCAAACGGCGACGACCCCTTTGGCAGTTCGGATAGCGACGATAGTACCACCTCTCCAGTCGTAGCACTTTCTCTTGAGATTGGCGATGCTAACTGTAATACGGTAAATCAGGCTAGTTTCGATATTGGTGATACTGCCTGCATCACCGCTACCATTACCGAAGATGGTGCCGCGTTAGCCGGGGAAATAGTCAGTTTCACAAGCGGTATAGGCACACTCTCTGTTAGCGATAAGCTCACTGACAGTAACGGTGAAGCCATTGTGTATTTAGACTCAGATAGCGCTATCGCTGGTGCTAGCACGATAACCGCGACATACGACAGCACATCGTCAGAAGCAAATATTGAGTTTTTAATTGCCGACACCGATACCGTATTTTTACCCACCCTTTTACTCACCTTAAGTGACAGTGCAGGCAATCAAGTCAGTAGAATTACCGCTGATGAAACCGGCACCCTTAGCGCGTCGCTGGTAAATATCGATGACACCCCAATTACAGATGCCATTGTTAGCTTCCAGGTATCTCGCGGCTCGGTAAGCATAGATGATGCGCTAACTACTAGTGACGGCCTTGCCAATAGTCAGTTACTCCCTACCGACGATGACCTAGGTGCTGGCACCGCCACTGTGTCATACGTTTATAATGAGCAAACCCTAACCGCTACACTCAATTATGAAATTCAGTCTTCTGCGGTAACCGATGAGGTTATTCAAATTGGTACGTTTGATAACGGCGAATTTGTCGCTGGTTTATTAGGGGTAGACGGTTACACCACGGACGAAGACGTTGTCATCGCCGCTGGCGCAACCCTGGGTGTTAACGTAGCACTGGTTAATTCTGAAGGCGAAACTTATGCCACCAGCATTCCTGTTACCTTTAGTTCGGTTTGTGTGGCGAACGATAGTGCCGATATTGATGAAACCGTATTTACCGCAAGCGGACAAGCTCGCTCTACATTTCAAGACAACAGCTGCGCGGGAAATACCGGCTTCGACGACGAAATAAGTGCAACGGTTACTATCAATAGCAGTACGTTAAGTGTGTCCCGCTCTATAGAAATTCTGCCTGAAACCGCAGGTAGCATCGCCTTTATCGATGCGTCTCCGTCATCGATTGTAATCAGTGGTACGGGCGGTCAAGATGCAAGCTCAGTATCAAGAGTAACTTTTCAAGTTAATAGTGCGCTGGGTAACCCGCTTGCTCAACAAGAAGTGGCGTTTAGCTTAAACAGTAATATTGGTGGCCTGGCGCTTTCCCCTGACACTGCACTGACTAACTCTGAAGGCCAAGTCAGCACTTTTGTGACAGCAGGTAGCGTACCTACTGCCGTTCGCGTTACTGCTGTTACTGAAATTGATGATACTAGCATTCAGTCTCAGTCTGACTTGCTTAGCGTGAACACTGGGTTGCCAGATCAAAACAGTATTAGTTTGTCGCCATCGAGTTTGAACCCTGAAGCGCACACCATTAATGGCAACGAACTGACCATTACCGCTAGCGCGGCTGATGCTTTTAACAATCCAGTGCCAGACGGCACCACGCTAAACTTCACCACCGAAGGCGGGTTAATTGAACCAAGCTGTACCACCCAAAGCGGCAGTTGCAGTGTGACTTGGACAAGTGCCGAGCCAAGAGTAGCCGATCACCGAATTACGGTCATGGTGACAGCGGTAGGCCATGAAACCTTAATAGATGCTAATGGCAATAACCTATACGACGATGCTGATGGCGGCGCAATTACCGGCAGCACGGGTAACGGACTTTCCATTTTGCTTCCTGATACCACCGGCTTTATCGATTACCCTGAAGCATGGAGAGACGATAACGAAAACGGTAGCTATGACGCCACAGAGCCCTTTTTCGATTACGACAGTTCAGGTGACTTTACCCTGGCCAATGGACTATTTGATGGCCCGCAGTGCGATGCCACAAGCTGCGGAAATAGCGCGCTGCATGTGAGGCGTGCCATGGTGATTATTATGTCATCGTCATCTGCATTACTCACGTTTAACAGCAGTACCGATGCGCTAGCGAACAATACTAATCCGCCAGGGTTAACGCCTGTGTTGAGTATCCCAAGAGGAAGCAATGCGTTGCTATCGTTAGCGTATTCAGATACCGCCAATCAGCCACTAGCGGAAGATACCGAAATTAGCATTACAAGCTCTGAAGGAGGTATTTCAGGTTCACTTGAAGCCACAGTCCCTTCTAGCAACGCGGCAGGTAACAGACAACTATCCTTCGTACTGACTAATCTATTAGATGAGTCGGAAGCCAGCACCAGTGCGATTGTAAGTGCGCTAGTGACCTCTCCCAGTGGGGTTACTACCAGTCTTGATATGGTAGTCACTTTAGAATAGAAGGCTCTTTCGCAGCTAACATGTTGCACTGACCGTATATAGACAGTCATAAATATTGCAATAAAAAAGGCGCCAACCGGCGCCTTTTTCGAATTCTCACACTAGCGTAACGCGCAATTTACGCCGTTCCGCCCACAGTAAGCTCGTCTATTTTCAATGTAGGTTGGCCTACGCCAACAGGCACGCTTTGGCCGTCTTTACCACACACGCCAACGCCGTTGTCTAATGCCACATCGTTGCCAATCATGGAAATTTTCTGCATAACTTCAGGGCCATTTCCAATCAAAGTAGCGCCCTTAACTGGTGCGGTAATTTTACCATTTTCAATAAGGTATGCTTCTGCACTAGAAAATACGAATTTACCTGATGTGATATCAACCTGCCCACCGGCAAAGTTAGGCGCGTAAATACCTTTTTCGATAGAGGCGATAATCTCTTTCGGATCGTACTGCCCTTCTAGCATGTAAGTATTGGTCATGCGCGGCATAGGTAAATGCGCATAAGACTCGCGACGACCGTTTCCAGTTGGCGCAACACCCATTAGCTTGGCGTTATGCTTATCTTGCATGTAGCCTTTTAGAATGCCATCTTCAATAAGTACATTGTGCTGTGTTGGTGTACCTTCGTCATCAACCGACAACGAGCCACGACGATCAGCTAATGTGCCATCGTCTACTACTGTTACACCCTTTGCAGCTACTCGCTGACCAATCTTCCCGCTAAAGGTAGATGCACCTTTACGGTTAAAGTCGCCTTCAAGACCATGACCCACCGCTTCGTGTAACAATACACCAGGCCAGCCATTACCCAATACTACCGGCATAGCACCCGCTGGTGATGCCACCGCTTGCATATTAACCCGAGCCATATGCAGGGCGTCGTCGGCTAATTGCTCATAGTAGGGGCGACCGTCTTTATCTGACTCAAAAAAGGAATAGGCGTATCTACCGCCAGCACCCGCACTGCCACGCTCACGACGATCACCGTCTTCAAGCAACACAGAACAATTAAGGCGAACCAAGGGGCGGATATCGGTGGCAAATGTACCATCACTGGCAGCCACTAAAATTTCTTCGTATACACCACTAATGCTCACTACAACCTGATTGGCTGATGGCTCTTGCTGCCTAACATACGCGTCCACGGCTTTTAGCAAAGAGATTTTCTCTGCATCTTGCATAGCGAGAATAGGGTTTTTCTCACCGTAGCGCGCTTGATAGTCGCTACGCCCTAACGATGATACTTTTTGCGAACCGCCATCCGGGGCAATACTGCGCGCAGCGTTGCACGCCTTTACCAAGGCATCTTCGCTGATTTCATCTGAATAGGCGAAACCGGTTTTTTCACCGCTAATGGCGCGAACGCCAACACCACGTTCAATGTTATAGCTACCTTCTTTTATAATGCCATCTTCGAGCACCCAACTTTCGTGTTGGCTCGACTGAAAATAAAGATCAGCATAATCGGTATCGTGACGATGGATACCCGAAAGGGCTTTTTCTAGCGACGCTACATCTAGTCCAGAGTCAGACAGTAAATGGCGTTCAACAGATTTAGACAAAGTGACTCCTGAATCGGTTATGTTCGGCAACCGGCATATTTTGTTTAATGGCTTGTCGCGTTTCAATATTAACACTGGTTTGAATGACACCAATGTCTTGAGGTAGCTCGCTCAAGGTTTCACCCCACGGCGAAACCACTAGACTGTGACCAAAGGTTTCACGGCCATTTTGGTGCTCACCGGTTTGATTAGCGGCTACTACATAGCATTGTTTCTCAATGGCTCGTGCTTTCACTAACGTGTGCCAATGCGCTTCACCTGTTCTTTGCGTAAAGGCAGCGGGCAACACTAAAATATCGATATCGCCCATGGCGGTAAACAAGCCTGGAAAGCGCACATCATAACATACCGCTAGCCCAATGTTGCCAATAGGGGTTTTTACCGTAACAACTTCACTGCCTGGGTTTGTCAACTTAGATTCTTTGTAGCTGCCCGTATTGTCATCAACCGACACATCAAAAAGGTGAATTTTACGATAGTCTGCCAATACTGTGCCGTCTGGGCCAAACAATAAACACGCTGCTGAAAACTTTGACGCATCATTGGTAGCCATAGGAAATGTGCCCGAAACAATGTAGCACTCATGGGCTTTGGCTAGCGCCGATAAACGTTGCTGAATCAGCCCTTCATCTTTGACTTCGGCGGCATTGAGTAGCTCGCCATCTTTGGTACCAAAACAGGCAAAGCATTCTGGCAATACCACCAAGCTGTCTTTTGGGACTTGTTCGTTGGCAAGCGCCTGTTCTACATGATTCAAATTGTCTTCTACACTGGGTGTAGATGTCATTTGAACTGCAACTAGATTAACCATCGATAACCTCCATTTTTACTCTGCGTAAATCATCTTCGGTAAGCGGCCGATCTAATGGCGAAGTGCTTTCTGGCGACACATTCGCCGGTAAGCTTATATCTTTACTATGTCGTTCTACTTCTTCGAACTGCGGATTAGTAATGGTACCAGAAACCTTATAGTTCACGTTCGATATAACTTTAGCTGATGTTAACACTTGATCTAACGCCAGCGCAGCCAATGCGGTTGGAGGCGTAGCTAAAAAGTACACTAAAAAGGGCAAGTTGCCCGTTACATTAGGGGCAAAGGTTATATTGTAATTAAGGCCACCGGTATTTAAATTGGTATACCCTTTAATTTCAATTTCACCTGCACCGCCGTCTATTTCAGTATCGTCGGTAAAGGCGGTACCGTCCGCAATTTGTAGGCTTCCACCCATTTTGTCGTAGAAGAAACCCGTGGCAAATACATCTCTAAAATCTAGGCTTAACTTACGTACTAATGAGTTTAGGCTGAATAATGTGAATATGCGCGACCCTTTATCACTGACCTCAGTGAGATAGCCGTCAGTGAGGGCCCAATCTACGTCACCACTTAGTTTGTCTAACGAAAAGTCGAATGGAGCGGAAGGCCAACCCAAATCAAATTTAACATCGGCTTCAGAGTCTTTAATACCCGACGTTATTCCTCGTTGCTTTAACATTTGGCCTACATCAGGGGAAGAAAGCGTGCCGTTTAAACGGGTGGTGATGTCGCCGTTTTCATGCTGCCAGTATCCGGTTGCAGTTACATCAGCACTGGAAGAGCGCGTGAGTAATTGTCTTATTTGCAATCCTTGGTCTGTTTTCGCTACATCAAGGGTGACTTCGCCTAAATCGAGGCCATGAACACTACACACATTGCAATAAAAGTAGATAGGTGGCACATCTAGCGGGTCAACCTCCACGACTTCAGCTTGCTGCTTAGCAATTTCGATTTCTTCTACCGGTGGCTCGTTTAATTCAGTTTCAGTCGCAGGTTTATCCAGTACTAAGTAATCAGCATTAATATCGATACCTTGGTTATTAATATCGTTATTCACCCTAATAGTTGCTCGCGCTTTTGCCGCATCAACCTGTAGCAGCCAATCTTTGTCTTGTTCTCGAGCGGTTAAAGACACGTTATTCAGTGAGTGCCCCCACCCTGTTAAGGTATCTGCAGTCACAAATATGCGTGATGGCACCCCGAAGATGTTTTGCTTTTGGGCACGGTTTTGTGTGGATAACGTATCGCTATTGGTATTCTTATTTGTTATGCCACTGGTGTTTGTATTAGCGGTTAAGCTCGCACTAGCATCGTCCATTTTGCTCGGCATAATCAGCGTCTGCAAAGTAGTGAACCATTCAACAATGTCGGCCTGCTCTAGGTTTGCAGCAATACTAAACCCGGTGCCTCTATCACCCACATTTGCGTCGCCCAGGGAAAGGAGTGCTCGAGAAAATTGCATTTCTTTATGGGGCAATACGCCGTCGAAATGAATGTTGTCACCGAGCCTTGCCTCTATATTGGACGCTTGTAGATTACCCTCACTGTTAATTTGTAGTGGCAGACTGGTGCCTTGAACAGTTGCAAACGGCGCTGGCAACAAGCTTTGGGTTGCCGTTAAATCGGCGTTAATTTGGGCATTATAGGAAAAGTCACTATTAGATAAGCTCAAATTAACATCGGCCTGCCAATGGGTTTCACCGTCTAGGTAATCAATAAGGTCGGTTTTCACATACTTCACTAGCGGGTGAACATGCCATAACCCTTTAAGGTTCACATTAACGTCGTAGCTATCGTTCTGACGCCCCTGGATTGACATTTCCACAGGCTGGCCCAATAAACTCGCAGTTAACCCGTTAGCGTCAATTTCTGCGTTGTCGAAGGTAAGCGTTCCGTTAGCATCATCGAACTGCATACGTGTGCTAGTAATATACACATCATTGTTGTTTAACTGAGCTTCGCCTCGAACACGTATATCTTTGCCTTTAAGCGGTATATCTAATGTTAAGCTTGCGGATAATGGTCCTGAAACTTGCACATCTTTATCGAGCACTTTGCCTAGCGAGCTGGCAATTGAAGACTGTTTCATTAACGAGGTTAACTTTTCCCCTGTTCCAGAACCGTCTGCTTTAATCGTTAACATTGAAGATGGGTGTAGACGTGGAATTTCTGCCGACATAGCCGCCACATCTATACCTGCTAACGTTCCTTTGTCACATTCCATGACTAAGCCGGCATTTTCAAAACGTACCGACAAATCAAGTTCATTTAAAGCAGGCCATTTTGATGAAAACACAAAGTCGCTATCTTCAATATCGACATAAGCTTGAAAAATGCCGCTGTTGTCGTTAAACGGATAGTTTTTAGGATTACCGTGCCACAATACTTGCGCTTTGCTTATGCTACCTTCGCCAGCGAAGGCACGGGTAAGAAATTTATCGGTATTCACGCCCATTAACGAGGCAGGAAAGAAGTTATTTACGGCGTTTAACGCCAGAGGCTCAATATTGGCAAATATGTCTAGGTTGCCCGTGGTTAAATTGGCACGAAATGCGGGCTCTAACACTAACTGTTCACTGTCGAACACGAGCTCTTTACCCGTCATCACCCATTGCTTTTCGTCACCTACCGCTAGGGTATGAAAGTACAGGTTGGCGTTGAAGGCATTGATATCCAGATTTTGCTTAATAATATTGTCAGCAGATAAGGTACTGTTTTCACTTTTTAAGTAAACAGCGCCAGAATCTTTATACCAATAAATGTCGGCATCTAGCGAGGTAAGACCTGGGGTTTTGCCGGCTTGCTCCCACGACAAATCAAGTATTTTAGCGGTTAATTCCGGTTGGCGATGTCTGAATTGAAGTTCCAACGTGGCAAGTTGCCCAGTAGGATTTAACGCACGAATTTCCTCTTCGCTGGTGTCATCCATAAACAAGGGTAAAAGCATCAAGAATGGATTTATCTGAACCGGTTTTACAATGCTGACGACGGCGTCACCTGCATTTGTTACTTTACCTACGAAGTCAGCTTCAATGGTCTCGTGGCCAGAATCTACTACCAATTGATCTACCCTAACGCTCCACCCATCTTGGGTAGGTACAGCTTCAATGCTGCCACCACGAATACCTGTGACTAGCGTTGAGTATTCTTCTCCGCCCCATTCCAATAAACTTTCTTCAAACTGGGCTTGAACACCCGTAATGCCATTACTTTGTACATCGGCCCATATTTCAAAATTTGCTCGGCTTTCAGTCAGCGGACGTTTGGTTTTGATTAAGTCGCTCACCCAGGGTGAAATATCTAAATCTTCAGCGCGGGCATAAAACACCCCTTCAAAGGCATCTTTGTTGCCAGTCACATCAATAATGAAAGAAGCAGAATTCGACGATACATCGGCCACCTTCATTTGCCCTAAGCCTTGGTGACGTTTACCGCTGTTGTTCCAGGTTAACTGGTCGATGATGAAAGATTGAGTCTCGCCATTTTTAGAGAGGAGCACTTCCCCTTCTTCAAGAGAGAAGCTTTGAAGTTGTTCTAGAAATAAGCTTTTTAATGCATCAACAACAGGAAAGTTGTTATCGCCTGCACGCTCGAACCTATCGGCATCAACATCGAGCTTAAGGCCGCGAAGTTCAAAACGCGTAGATGAGATCATTTGTCGTCTCAAAGACTGCCAAAAATCTAATTCAACATAGACTTGACGAATATTGAGTCCGACAGGAGACGCATCACTTTGCGCCATGGAGACCGAATTTAAGACAATACTCGGCCCAGCGCGTTGCCATACTGCATGCACGCTGTTAATAGTAAGATTTACGCCATAGCGCTGGCTGATATAGTCTTCCAGCAGATGCTTGTTGTGTTCAATATGCGGCAGCGCATAGCGAGCGGCGCTGATTAACAGCGCGAATAGAACAAGCAGGATGGCAAGCAGCAACCATATTTTTTTAACTAAATAGGCTGCTACCGACGTTAAATTTGTCACACTTCGCCTTCGTATAGTTAATGCATTACATCATGACGACGTCGTACTTATCCTGGTTGTACAAGGTTTCGGTTTGTACTTTAATTTGCTTCGATACAAACACTTCCAGCTCTGCAAGCATATGCGATTCTTCGCCCATTAATGCTTCAACCACTTTTGGGGAAGCATAAACAACAAATTTATCGGCATCATATGCGCGGTTTACCCGAACGATTTCACGCATAATTTCAAAGCAGATGGTTTCAACGGTTTTCACCGTACCTCGGCCCTTACATACGGGGCATTCGCCACACAGTATGTGCTCAATACTTTCACGGGTGCGCTTGCGGGTCATTTCTATGAGCCCTAGCGACGTAAACCCGTGAATATTAATCTTGGCCCTGTCCTTACTTGTCGCCACTTCTAGACTATGTAAGACACGTCTTTTGTGGTCTGGTTCAATCATATCGATAAAGTCGATTAAGATCATACCGCCTAAATTACGTAACCGAAGCTGCCTAGCAATGGCTTGTGTTGCCTCGGTGTTAGTATTAAAGATAGTTTCTTCTAGGTTACGGTGCCCAACAAATGCGCCGGTATTTATATCAATGGTGGTCATGGCTTCGGTTTGATCGATAATCAAATAGCCGCCTGATTTCAAATCGACCCTACGTTCAAGTGCTCGTTGGGTTTCATTTTCAACATCGTGCAAGTCGAATATGGGCCTGTCGCCCGTGTAATATTCCAACTTGCCGTTCATTTCGGGCACGTATTCTTTCGTGAACTGGAACAGCTCCTGAAAAGACAACTTAGAGTCTATTCGAATTCTGTCTAACTCGGTGCCGACAAAATCACGAAGCACACGGCGCGCCAGCGGTAAATCTTCATACAACACATTAGACTTACGCTTTTTCATCCGCGATTGAATTTTGTCCCACAGTCGGCGTAAAAAGGCAGCATCTTGCTGTAATTCGGCTTTACCTACCCCTTCAGCTGCGGTACGTAAAATAAAACCACCGTTTTCATCGCAGAATTCCTGCACCAGCGTTTTTAAACGCTCTCGCTCGGCTTCTTCTTCAATACGCTGAGATACGCCAACATGGGTAACACTTGGCATAAACACCAAATAGCGACTAGGAATAGTAATATCGGTAGTAAGGCGGGCGCCTTTGGTGCCAATAGGATCTTTCACTACTTGCACAACAATATCTTGACCATCTCGAACAAGCTCACGAATGTCTTGTTTTTGAATGTGACTGGCAGATACTTCCTCTGCTATTTCATTATGAATAACAATATCCGAGGCATGAAGAAAAGCGGCTTTTTCAAGGCCAATATCCACAAATGCGGCTTGCATTCCAGGAAGTACCCGACTCACTTTACCGCGATAGATATTGCCCACTAAGCCACGCTTAGTATGACGCTCTACGTGAATTTCCTGCAATATCCCATTTTCAATGAGAACAACACGAGACTCTGACGGTGTAACATTGATTAGTAGCTCTGCACTCACTACACGACTCCAAATTCTCTAAGTAACTGCCTTGTTTCATACAAAGGCAATCCAACCACTGCGCTAGCACTGCCATTTATTGCTTTTACAAATTGACCGCCAATACCTTGAATGGCGTAACTGCCTGCTTTGTCAGCAGGTTCACCTGTGTCCCAGTATGCGTCAATTTCATCGTTCGTCAATGCGGCAAAAGTTACCTTGGTGGTAATAGTTTGTGTTACTTGCTTGGTGGTAGACGCCACACTAATGGCCGTCAGTACTTCATGCTCGTTGTTCGATAGCATTGAAAGAATACGTCTAGCGTCTTCTTTATCTTCAGGCTTACCTAAACTAACCCCGTTAAAGGCAATAAGCGTATCAGACGCTAATACACGCGTATTTTCATTAAGTGCATCTTCATCGTGTAACCGTGCAAGTGCTGTTTTCGCTTTTTGCTCAGCGAGTCGAGCTACCTGGGCTTCAGGCGTTTCATTAGCAAAGGCTGATTCATCAATATCCACTGGCTTTACTGAATGGGCAATGCCCATCTGATCTAACAGCATGGTACGACGAGGGGAAGCAGAGGCTAAAACCACTGAGTAATTCACGATAAGAGCCTCACACTTTAACTAATGGAAAACTGACGACGGGTTTTACGAAGTAGCCAAAATACCCAAGGCCATAACAGCATAGAGGTAAGCACGGGCCACAAGTAATCCAATTGGAAATAGATATCAGTAAGTAAGTGCTGTACCCAGAATGTTAGCAAGTGGTACAGCGAAGAAAGCAATCCTATAACAATAGCTTGTTGCCATACCGAGTAATTTCGAAGCCGCTGATAGTTCGCGGCTAAAATATAGATTGAAATGCTTAAGCTTAAACTGTGGATGCCCAAGGTAGTGCCGACTAGTATGTCAACCGCCACACCGGTTAAGAAGGCCACGCCCACATTCACTCTGTGGGGAAGCGCCATGCTCCAGTACGCAAGCACAATCAAAACCCAATCAGGACGGTATAAATCAACCTGAATAGGCAATGGCACAATTTGAAGAACTAGCGCAATCAAAAGCGTAGTGACGATAACCGAATGACGCTTACGAATCATCTTCAGCCTCCTCCTTGCTTACCGTGTTGCTTTCATCTTCTTTATCCGCTTCACTTTCACTATCCACATTACTGTCGATAGGTTTGCCTTCATCAGACCACAAGAGTAACAAATACTTTAACCTGTCTAATTTAGCCATAGGCGTTACGGTTACAATAGAAAATGGACGACTTTCATCCCGTCGTACTTCTTTCACTGTACCTACGGGATAGCCTTCGGGGAAAATTTTTCCTAAGCCGGAGGAAATCAATACATCTCCCGCTTTAATATCAACGCTGTGGGGAACATGCTCTAAATACAGCTCGTTTAGCGCGCCGCTGCCAGTAGCAATAAAGCGGATATCATTACGCTGAGAGCGGACAGGAATAGCGTGAGTCACATCAGCCAGTAAAAGTACGCGGCTATTGGTAGTGCCCACTTCCATAACCTGCCCCACTATGCCTTTTTCATCAATAATGGGCTGAGATAAATAAACTCCATCAATGGCGCCTTTGTTGATGACCACCTGCTGGCTATAAGGGTTTTTATCAACTGCCATCAGCTCGGCCACCATTTTACGTAAGTCGTTACGTACAGGTGCATCTAGCAAATGTCTTAATTGTTTATTTTCTTGAGACAAGGCATCAAACCGCTGGAGCTTCTCACTCATGAGCAACAGTTGATTCGTTAGCTTGTCGTTTTCTTCGAGAAGATCTTCATGTGAGGTCAAGCGCTGGGCGCTTTCGCTTAGCATTAGCCGAGGTAAATTGGCTAAATATTGAAGGGGGCTCATGAATGAATTTAAATAGACCCGAGTCGATTTAAACCCTTCTACTTTGTGATCCACAAAAATAAGTAACGCTGACAAAACAATTGCCAGCGCTAATCTATTATTCAGTGAGGGACCGCGAGTAAAAATAGTATCCATAATACAAAGAAGGCAACCTTAAGGCTGCCTTTCCTGTTTACTCATAGCTAAACAGGTCGCCACCGTGTAGGTCAATCATATCGAATGCCTTACCACCGCCACGCGCTACACAAGTTAGCGGATCATCTGCAATAACTACTGGAATGCCCGTTTCTTCCATTAGCAAACGATCTAAATCTTTCAGTAATGCGCCACCGCCGGTAAGTACCATGCCGCGTTCTGAAATATCAGACGCGAGTTCTGGTGGAGATTGCTCAAGGGCAACCATAACCGCAGAAACAATACCAGTAAGTGGCTCTTGCAAGGCTTCTAAGATTTCATTGGAGTTCAATGTGAAGCCACGCGGAACACCTTCAGCAAGGTTACGACCACGTACTTCAATTTCACGAACTTCTTCACCTGGGTAAGCTGCACCAATTTCATGCTTGATGCGCTCGGCCGTTGCTTCACCAATAAGTGAACCAAAGTTACGGCGTACATAGTTAATGATAGCTTCGTCGAACTTATCACCGCCGATACGTACCGATGACGAGTACACAACACCGTTTAGTGAAATGATAGCCACTTCGGTTGTACCACCACCAATATCGACCACCATTGAGCCGGTTGCTTCTGATACAGGTAAGCCTGCACCAATAGCGGCGGCCATAGGTTCATCAATCAAATACACTTCACGTGCACCTGCACCTAGCGCAGACTCTTTAATGGCTCGGCGCTCTACTTGGGTAGAGCCACATGGAACGCAAACTAAAACACGAGGGCTAGGGCGAAGGAAATTGTTGTCATGCACTTGTTTAATAAAGTGCTGAAGCATTTTCTCTGTTACATAAAAGTCGGCAATAACGCCGTCTTTCATAGGGCGGATAGCGCGAATGTTACCAGGCGTTCTACCTAGCATTCGTTTGGCTTCTGCACCTACAGCGGCAACGCTTTTAGGTCCAGCAGCACGCTCTTGGCGAATAGCCACTACAGAGGGTTCGTTGAGTACAATACCTTGGTCTTTAACGTAAATCAGCGTGTTAGCTGTTCCGAGGTCGATGGACAGATCATTAGAGAACATGCCTCGAAGCTTTTTAAACATGAAAAGTGTATTCCTGTTTCTGTGTTATCGCGTGTTAGCAAGGGTGAGATGACAGCGCTTTAACGTGAAGTCGATGTTTATCCGCACACTTTAACAATGGGGGCATATTTGGGCAAGCAGAGAACCATTTTTTAAACAATTAGGTGGCGATTAAGTGGAAACCCACTGCGCCTTCTACTCACTTCCAACCAACTTCTTGTTAAGTGGCTATTTTTAAACCAGTGAGAGTAGACAAGCATTTGAACCGGAAGTTTCACATTAATATAATATTTATTGTTCAATCATCATTGAATCGGTCTGTGTATGCGCTGAAATTAACTCACTAGCGGTGCATTGGGCGGTAGAGGCAAAACGATAGAAATAATAGTTTACGCCTGCAATAATCGTAGTGCTTGTTTGACAACTGGCTTGGTAAGCACACCCTTCAAGGCCTCTTACTTGGCCAAACGAAGCGGGGCTATTAATGGTGCCATTACAAGATAATGGGGTGGCACCTGCAGGGTTTGCAGTGGCCTTTATATGCTCCATGCCCGCTTGTGTTGCAAGCTGAGCGCGAAAACCTAGGTTATCCGCAGCGACTTTGTTGCCCGTAGAAGAGAGTGACGAGGCCAGTGTTAACCCTAACAGAGCCAGCACTATCATAATAAACAACGCCATGACCAACATACTTCCTCGCTGATGTTTTCGCGAGGCAGTAAAGAACGAACCGCCTAACGTTGCCGTACTAGGATGTGTTTTCTCTACTCTATTTCTATCAGTTCTTGAAAGCGCTTTATGTGCTTTATGTACTAGATATTGTTGGGATAAAGGTTCACGGCTCATTTTCAATTGCCACCTCAGTCGTCAGACTTAATACTTCATCGCCTTTTTGGGCTCGTAGGCGCAACATCACCATATTATTAACCCCACCGTTCACACTACGAACCTGAAAAGGGTCATCGTTTGAGGTACCGCTAGCAGGTGAGGCAGATAAAACATTAATGAAGTCCACCCCAAGCCTCGGGCTACTTGCCAAAGCCAAAGGCTGCGATGTGGTAAACCCAGACTCAATCCGGTGAAGTACCGAACCTCTTAAGCAAAAACTCACCGCTTTTGAGGCAATATAAGCACGGTTAGCTAGTGAGGCTTCTGCAAAGGCATCACTTACCGTAATCTCGAGGGTATCGTCAGTGCTGTCTCTCGTTGCACAGTCGCCATCGCCGTCATCGGTACAACTTACTATAGGTTGGCGGTAATCATTAGCGGCGTTATAGACATCTAATACACTAGGTGGTGCAACAATCACAGATGCACTAGCGGTAAAGGGCTGAGTATTATCAAGGGCATCCGCAGGAAATAAGATATCGATAGTATTTTCAGTGGCTGGCTGAACGGAAATATCACTGTAACCTGTTACCACATCAGCGGGAACGAATTGTAGGCAGTGTTGAGACGATGATCCCCTTACTCTCACACTGGCAGGCACGGCGTTTTGTAGTTCACGAGCCATACGATTTATGGCAAAAGACGTTTGGGCAACAAGCTGCTCTCTTTCACTAACACCAACAAATACAGACATGCTACTGGTAACCACTTTTGCGATCCCTGTGGCTATCACCCCCATAACCACCAGGACGATGACAAGCTCTACTAACGTAAAGCCTCGAGCCTTGTTCATTGGTGTGCTATTTGCCATCAGTAATTCCACCGATAACCGCTAAAGACTATGGTTTTATCGTTAGGGGTAAGTACAGACACGCGAACCAATTTGGTGTTGCCCGTATAGCTACCCACGCCAGCATCATCAATACCGTCAAGGTTATCATCATAAAACACTACTACGTTGAGCTGGTAACCTTGATATAAACTTTGCCCACCTTGCGTGATGGTTTGACCCGCACTGTTTCTAATAACGCTGTAGCCGTGGTAATCATCCACATCATCAAAGGTAGAACGATTTTCTCCACTATCAGGCCCCAAGTTTGCGCTAGTCGTACAGTTAATAGTGTCGCTACATCGTTCACCGGCGTTATGCCCACTGCTATTTTCGTCAAATGCCTTACTCAGTATTTCTCGTTGTAATCCTTGGGCTAAAATATTAGCGCGGGCTTGCGTTACAGGCGCCACGCTTTGTTGCGCTTGCGCGCCAAGTAAATCGGTAACAATAAGCATGACAATACTGGTCACCACTAATCCAATCACGATCTCAAGTAGTGTAAAACCTCGCTCAGCACGCATAAATAAGCCCCTCAGCTTCAATACAGACACCTACTGTTGCTGTTCCCGCAAAGGTCACTCTGCAAATATCTGATGCACAACTGCCGGTGGCGGTTATTGGCCGACCAAGGTAATCGAAGTCAATATAGGAAGGCGAAGCAACACCTTCTGAAAAGGTGATAGATACCCCTTTAGCACCAATTTCATCACCCCGCGCCGCTAAAAATGTGGGCGCATTGGCGGCAATACTTGCGCCACAGCTGGCTGATTGATTTGCACTCCCGTAGTTAACAACAGTAGGGCCGTAAGCACCGTCACCAGACGAACTCACAATAGTGCGATAACAATAGCCTGCGCGGTTATCTTGCATGGCTTTGCCTTGAATATTTCGTAAGGTAGAGAGAAGACGTATTTGAAGGGAGTATTCAGTGTAGCCGGTATCATCTTGTATTCGCGCAGAAGCGACCACGCCTATAATACCAATAACGACGATGACAATAATAAGCTCAAGGAGCGTAAAGCCAGCGCCTCGGGCCTGACGCTGGCCAGGAACGAAATGCCTGGCCATGTGCTAGGTAATATTTAACAAGCAGTCGAAGTCAATGTGATAGTAGGAGAACCACCCGCTGCCGCATTTCTGTACTCAACATAGCAGTTAGCACCTTCAAAACCGTCGGGGTAAATGCGAGCCCAAGTACCGTTAGCACTCACATACCAATCTGTAGTACCTTGGTCTGCGGTAGTGTTTACTGCACGAATATCTAGGTTCATGTATGAATCTAGCTGCACAGTGGTGGTATTGTTATTGTCATCGAAGTATGTGCTGTACGGGTAACCATAACGAACATTGATATCAGTGCCATTTACGTTGATGGTCGTATTTGACGATGCAGTCGCGCCAGCAATAATTGCTTTTGCATGAATAGCTTCCGAAGCACTAATCAGTGCGCCTTCCACTCCTTCTAATGTGGCAATGCGAGCATCAGTTTGGAAACCTACAAACCGAGGCGCAGCGGTAACCGCTAAAATACCAAGAATTACGATAACTATGACTAGCTCAATAAGGGTAAAACCGCGTTGCTGCATAAAAAATGTCCTTTTGTTTCAATTACGTTTATTATTGCAAAAATGGCGTAATTGAATATAAAACTTTAGTTTAAAAATCACCAGCTTACGTATAAAACTCAATACATAGTTATGAGTTCGAATCATTACTAAAAACGATAACTTGGCCTATCCGTGGGTCGTATAGAAACCCATCGCCTTGCGCATCATTGGTAGGGCTACTGTTCAGATTTTTTATAGATTGGCTAAGGTAATAATAGCAAAGGTCATTACCACTTGCGCCGCCACCACTACTATTTGTAGCAAAGTATCGGTAACCGTCAAATGGTGATTCTGAAAAACTCGATGTAATGGAGGGGGCACTTTGCATTATCAGGCTAAAGATACTTTCGCAGTCTAATGCGGTAATCGCTGTGTCTTGACTGTTACCGTCACCGTTTAGCAGGCCTGTGGGATAGCCGGTATCCTGATCAACCGCGACATTAATGCCATCAAGTGTCACAAAGGTCTGATTGGTAGACGCATTCTCTTCTGGCCGACCTTCTATTTCCCATTGTGCGCGCACAAGCCCAACCCCTGTGGCGAAACCACCGGCAACACCCTCAACCGTGGCATCTTCAGCTTGTTCAGTAATATCAAGAAAGCGTGGAATGGCCACTGCCGCTAGTAGCCCAAGTAATACGACTACAATCACAAGCTCTATTAGCGTAAAACCCAGTTGTTTTCCCGCTATTTGATGTCGTTGCTTTTTCATTTGGACCACCCCAGTTTTCTCATTATTAAAATTCAGTTTGTTTGTTATTGTTCGTTTTCTGGAACCACATCACCACGAAATACAAAGTAGTCAAAGTAATCCCCCGCACTTAAGGAAAATCGGCAGCGTGCATTCACGGCCTCATCGTCGACTAACTCACCACGAAAATATTCACCACGCACATTAAAACCATTAACCATCATAGGCACGGTTAGCAATGCGTTCCAAAGGGTTTTACACCCTTGCTCAGAAGGAGACACTTCTGGCCATCCCTCATGACTCATTAGCACGGGCGTACGTCCAACTTCATTACCCTGCCTATCATAGTGCGTAAGCAGAATACGAACCGGCCGCCCTTCTGACTGCCACTTCCAATGAGCCGTTACTGCAGATTCTTCCAACTTGAGCGCTAGCTGCCTAAGCATCTGTGCTTCAAAATTAACTTCGCTGGTATTCAGTCGCACGATAAAAACAGCCATTAGTGAAGCAAACAACGTGATCACAATAATGTTGATAAATAAGGATCTGTTATTATTTTTTGCCGCTTCGCTTTTCGTCACCATGTTACTACCCTTGCTGCTATTACTTTTTAGCAGTCATTAATTGTTCTTAACATACTGTTATAGCACATCTTTAAGCTAGGGAGTTATACGCCTTTTATTGCGTTCATCATGTCCCACATGGGGGTGAAAATACCCAGCGCGAGCACCAGTACCATGGCTGCCACCACGACAATTAAAAAAGGCTCTATCTTTGCTGTTAAATTTTTAAGATCGTAGTCAACTTCACGCTCATAGAACTCCGACGCCTCAACCAGTAATTCATCTACGCGACCGGTTTCCTCACCTACACGAATCATCTGCATCACCAAAGGTGTAAATAGTCCGCTTGCTGCGCTGACTCGTGCTAGCCCCTCACCTTTTTCAATTCGCTCGCGCATCGCAATAATCTTTTGCCCCATGTACACATTTCCCACCGCTTCTGAGGTTAAGTTTAGTGCACTGGTTAAGGGAACGCCCGCGCGCAACATCATTGAAAAACTTCGACAATAGCGGCTTAGTAAAGAACGATTAAAAATACTGCCCACTATAGGTAATGAAAGCTTACGTCTATCCCAATTTAAACGCCCGACTTTCGTATTTAATGAACGCCTAATCATGTAGGCAATGAATATCCCGCCAGCAATTAGCAGGTACCAATAGTTCAGCAAGAAATCTGATGTGCCTATGAGCGCTCGGGTCATTAAAGGCAATTCGGCATTGAACTTAGAAAACATGTCGGCGAATTTGGGGATAACAAAGATATTGAGCACTACAAACGCGCCCGCTAAGGCGATAAGCACAAAAATGGGGTAGCGCGTGGCGGCTTTAATTTGTTTGCGAGTTTCTTGTTCGCGCTCTAAATACACCGCCAGTTGAGCGAAGGCATCTTCTAATTGACCGGTGTTTTCGCCCACATGAATAATACTTACAAATAATTGATTAAAAATTTTAGGGTGCTGGTTTAATCCGGAAGACAAGGTGCGGCCTCGTTCTAAACTTACGATAGCGTCTTCAAGGGCAAGTTTAAGGCGAATAGAATTACAGGATTCAGCTAAGCCGGACACCGCTTTTAGTAAGGGAATACCCGCTTTGGTTAGCGAGAACATTTGGCGACAAAAAATAACTAAATCGTCCAAAGTGACTTCGGGGACAAACCAGCCTTGCCAACCAGACACGACACTTTCTTTTTTATCACTCATGGGGGCAATAGCAATTGGCGTTACACTGCGAGCGCGCAACATTGCCGCTGCACTTCCTGCATCGTTCGCGTCTAACTCGCCTTCTGTCAGGGCGCCATTTCTTTCGCGCCCTTTGTAGCTAAACCGTGCCATCTATCATTGCCTTATTGCACTGTTGTGTCGTCAGTGATTTCAGAGGTGGGAGCATCTTGGGCTACCATCTCAACCAGTTTTAACACCTCTTCTACACTGGTTACGCCCATTTTTGCGTAAGTCAGAGCAGATTGAGGCAAAGAGCGATAGCCTGCGCTTTTAGTCGCGGCATCACTAAAGCCTTGAATATCACTGGATTTTAAATAATTCATCATGTTTTCAGTCATTTCGAGTAACTCAAAAACCCCAATTCGCCCTCTGTATCCTGTTTGATTACATTTCTGACAGCCACGCCCTTGTTTAAAGGCAACGTCTGCGGCATTTTCATCAATACCGTTCAACCACACCTTTTCATCATCCGTTGGCGTATAAGAGGTGGTGCAATTATCACAAATTCGGCGTACCAAGCGCTGAGCAATAATGCCTCGAAGAGAACTTGCCACCAAGTAACCTGGCGCGCCCATATCGAGTAAGCGCACTACGCTAGATATAGCGTCGTTGGTATGCAGTGTCGATAGTACTAAGTGACCGGTTAATGCACCACGAAGCCCAATTTCTACCGTTTCTTGATCACGCATTTCCCCCACCATAATAATGTCGGGGTCTTGTCGTAGTGTGGTTCTAAGTACATTTGAAAAAGTCAGGTTTATTTTAGGATTCACTTGAACCTGATTAATGCGCGGTAAGCGGTATTCCACCGGATCTTCTACGGTAATAATTTTCGACTTTGCCGTATTTAATTCGCTTAATGCACCATACAAAGTGGTCGTTTTACCCGAACCTGTAGGCCCGGTAACCAAAATCATCCCATGAGGGCGTCGTAACAAATTTCTAAAGCGGGTTAACTGTGCTGAAGGCATGCCGGTTTGTTCAAGGGTCAGTATTCCTGCGGACTGATCAAGCAAACGCATGACCACAGACTCACCACCTTGCACTGGCATGGTGGACAAACGCACGTCTATTTTGTGCCCTTTAACTTTAATTTGAGTACGGCCATCTTGCGGTAGCCGCTTTTCGGAAATATCTAACCCCGCCATTAGCTTTAAACGCAACACTAACGCGGCCGCTATACTTTTCTCGGGTATCACAGTTTCTTGTAAAACCCCATCTACCCGCTGTCGTATTCTCAACTGATTTTCATCAGGTTCTATATGAATATCAGACGCTTTTGCTATCACGGCATCTTCAAAAATAGATTGCAGCAAACGGGCGACTGTTGTGTCTTGATCGCCCGCACCACCAAGTTCTATATTAAAGTTATCTTCAGTATCGTATTCTTCTGCTAGTTCTTGGGCAAAACTCGCAATTTCTTGGGTTTTTCGATAAAAAGTATCGTAAGCGGTGAACAGCTGTTGCTCGCTAACTACGGCAAGTTCAATTTGTCTGTTTAACGTTTCTGAAAGATGATCTACCGCGGTTAAATCGGCGGGATCTGACATGGCAACTAGCAGGCTGTCACCCTTATCATCAATAACGAGTGCGCGATATCGCCTAGCTTGAATTTCAGGTAAAAGCAGCACAGCTTGTTGATTTACGCGGTATTGATCGATATCGATAAGCGGAACATTTAAATGCCGAGATAACAATTCAAGCATTTGGTGTTCAGTCACCAACCCCATCGAAATTAGCGTAGCACCTAACTTGCGGCCCGTACTCTTTTGCTCAGACAATGCCGTCATTAGCTCATCAGCACTAATCAAATTATGCTGAACAAGAAGGTCGCCAAGGCGAACTCTAGGTTTATTCATTTTACTACTTCCCGAAGCCTAGCCATGCGCTCTTGCGCATAATGATGTACATTTGGTGATAGGATCTGCTGCGTATCAATCTTTACTACTTGGGAGAACGCGTGAAACGCCAGTGCAGATTGATGCAAACTGTCAGCACTTATCGCAGCACCTAACCACCATTTTGGCTCGAGAGGTCGCCGCTTAGTTAGCACTAAATAATCATTAAGTGACTTGTCGAACTCGCCATGTTGCTGCAGTAAATTCGCTCTAAAACTAAGTAACTCTACAGACAGTGGGTTGCGGGGTGAAGAAACAGCCCCGTTCGCGTTTTCTATCGCTAACGTTGTTAGCCCTTGTTTCACATACAACCGCGACAACATAAGGCGAACACTGTGATCATCCGGTGAATTCACAAGCATACCTTGTAGTAAGGCCTGGGCTTTTTCGACCTGGCCGCTGGCAAATAGCAAGGACGCTAGCTTCTTCTTAACACTAATATCGGTTGGATGGCTTTGCGCTTTCTGCTGCATTAACCTGATGGCTGTGTTGTAGTCGTTATTATCAAGAGCCAAGCGCACCTGCTCGTCTATCGCAGGGGCGTTTTTATTGTTATCAATCTGCTTTGAAAAACGTGGCACTGGTGCAGACTCGGCTGTTTTTAGGCTGTCTACCGACTTTGATACAGTTTTCGCTACAAAGATGCCAGTAGGGCTATTGTCTGGGTTGGAAGTAGGGTTAATGCTTGCATCAGAAGCAACACGCGAGCTTGGGCTTTTTAAGTATTCACCCTCGGTGGCTTTCGCCTTTTCTGAAGAGGTATCCTGTGCTACTTGGGCAGACGTCTGCATCGGTTTTGATAAATTCTGCGGCGTATTCGTGTCGTCGTTTTGCGAGATGCTAGCTTCAACACTTCCTTGTCCCGCACTTACTTTTTCGGCACTTACTTTTTCAGCTCTTTCTTTTTCGGCAGATTCAGTACTTGGTTGAGCACTTGCTGTCAGGGAAGCCGGCAATATAGCTGGGCGTTGTTCGGTTAATGAAACCTCGTTTGTATCTGTTATCGGCATTGATTCAGAGGGCAACACCGCAGATGAAACCGATGGCGCGGGGTTAAGCAGCACCCACACAGCTAACGCGATGGTGACGATAACTAACAAAAGCACAACGATAGTAAGCGCACTTACTGACTTTTTTTGTGGGGCCTCGTATCGAGCTTGCGGTTGTTCAACGCCTTCGCGAGCTTCTAGATCTTTCAGCATTTTATTCACAACACTCATGCCATGCCTCCAAACTCGAGTACACTGGCAAGGGTAACCGAAACCACCACACCGGCCGCTACCAAAGAAGGCCACAGGGAAAAAGAAGCGTACCAAGGCAATGTAGTGGCTTCGGTGTCAGCAATAGCCAACTTAATATGCGATACATCCACGTTGTACTTGCCTTCACCATACGCCAGCATCATGGCCTTATGACACAGTACGTTGACCAGTCTTGGCGTCCCCTTCGTAGCCATAAACATTAATCGGCAACACGCTAAGTCGAATACCTCTTCTCCTGTGTGCCCTGCTATCACTAAACGATGTTTTACATAATGGTAAATTTGGTCGGTATCCATGTGCGATAACGAATAACTGAATGTAATGCGCTGCTTTAACTGCCGCAGCTCCGGCATTGAAAGCTTTTGATTGAGCTCTGGTTGCCCAAATAACACCACCTGCAATAATTTACGGCTTTCTGTCTCTAAGTTAGTCATTAACCGAAGTGCTTCAATACTTTCTACCGGTAACGCTTGCGCTTCATCAATCACCAAAACAGCACTGCGATGCTGGGCATTAATATCGATAAGTCGCTCTTGAATACATTGGGTGAAACGCTGCTGATCGCAGGTTTGCCCTATATCTACTCCTAACTCACTTGCCACTGCACGGCGCAACTCGTCTGGGCTTAAAAGAGGGTTAGGAATATAGGCTGATTGAAAATGCGCGGGCAATTCATTAAGAAATTTCCGGCAAATAAGGGTTTTTCCTGTACCGACTTCACCAGTCACTTTGATAAAGCCCTCACCAGATTTAAGCGCAGTGAGTAACACCTCACTGGCTTCAATATGACTGGGTAGGCCATAAAAAAAACTGGTGTTTGGCGTTAAAGTAAAAGGTAGCTCTCTAATGCCAAAATGATACAAATACATACTTAATCCACATACAACCAATCAACCATATTTTGGCGACTGGTTTCAAGTTGCTGTTCGAACGTGTCGTGTCCTACAACAGTGGGTTTGAGTAAAATAATAAGTTCTTTTTTTGTTTCGCTAACTTGGCGATTTTTGAACAATTCACCAAACAAGGGAATGTCACCCAGTAATGGCGTTTTTGATACCACATCGGTTTGACTGGTTTGCATTAAGCCACCTATCACCACAATTTCGCCAGAGCCAGCACGAATTATAGTGTCTGACTCTCGAATGGTGCTTTGTGCCAATGGCAATACAATTTGCTCATCATCCATAGTCACAACTTTTTGCTGCTCAGCAGTTTCAATCACCGATGGGTGAACATGCAAAAGTACCGTGCCTTTGTCATCAATTTGCGGTGTTACATCTAGCGCAATGCCCGAGAAAAAGGGGGTAAGTTCAATATCCGGTGATATAGACGTTGTAGTGCTGGTTACCGTGCTGTCGCTTGACACATCAGTGACAAAATATTCATCGTCACCTACTTTTATAACCGCTTTTTGATTATTAATAGCGGTCACCCGGGGGCTCGAAAGTACTTGTACATTCCCTTGAGTAGACAGTAATGACAGCACGCCTGAGAAGTCTTTGTTCAAAAAAGCGAGGCTTGTCACGCCACCCAAAGTAGCGCTGATGTCATTGCCTAACGTGCCAGCAGTGGTTGAAAGCGAAAAGTCTGTATTGCCGGTGTTGGCCAATATTTCATTCCAATTAATACCCTGCTGATAACCGTCATTCAGTTCAACTTCTAAAATACGGGCTTCCAAAATAACTTGCTTAGTTAAGTTCGCTTCTGAGGTCTTCAAAAAGCGGCGTATATCAGACAATTCATCAGGCATAGCCCGCACAGTAACTAAGCTTGCTTGCGGAGTAACAAATACAGCACGGCCGTTTTCCTTACCTACCATAGCTTCAAGACTAACCTTCAAGTCGGCCCAAAAGTCGGTTTCAGTGCGAGTGTTTATCGTTGTGCCGTTAGTATTGCTGTTGTTTTGACTTCCGTAGCTTTCGGAACTGCTGAAGTTGCCACTGTACGAGCCCGAAGAAGAACCATTGTTGTTATTTTGATTATTATTTTGCGTTACACCGCCGGAGGTAATACTGGTTTGAGTTGCCCCGTTTCGCTGCATGTAGAGGTAATTCACGGCAAAGGTTTCAGTACGCATACCTGCAGCGCGCACTTTAAACACCGTTCCTGAGCGCGCAATGTCATAGCCATATAAGTCACTTAGTAGTGACATAACTTCATCTATTGTAACTTGCTTGAGTTGCAGCGATACCGACCCAGTTACTTGCGGATGAATAGCAACACTGTAAGGCGTACCTTCAACCAAGCCTGCGAAAAAGGCGCTGATAGGCACACTTTGCGCGTTAACGTCGAAACGTTGTGGGCCGAACAAGCTGTTAGTTGAAGACACACTTTCGGGTGCTGCCAATGCAGCTGATACCGCAGAGGGAATGGGCACTGGGGTATTTAGTTGTGAAGATTTACGCGCTTTTTCTGCATCAATTTGTTCTTGTAAGTTTTGTTCAACTTTTGACACAAGCTGCTGCTGAGGCTCTGATGTACTCTGACAACCGGCCATCGCTAAAGATATGCTTAATACTCCAAACAGACGGGGTAACTTGCCCATTTTACAGATCCTCTGATACATTTTTTTTAATTGTTGTTATTGGCGCGAGAGACAATACAGTTCGTACAGGCTTGGCATAACGGTTTTTCAAAATTACTACGGTATTCTTAGTGATGCTTTCTACTTTGCCGTCGGCGATATCATCCCCTTCCCTGACCACTTTATTATTAATAATGGCATGCTTACTTTGCGCAGAATACATGATGGCGCTTAAGGAAAACTCCCCTTGCTGCGTAGCACCAATGCCTGTCATTTTGGTATTCCCAGGACGAGTTGGGTCTTGCTGTGCAAACAACAAAAATGAGCTAAAAGTGAGCACTATTGTTAGTATTAGTTTAAACACGGATAAATGTCCTTTGCGTGCTAACGGTATAAAACTCTATTGTCACTTTTCCGTTAGGGTAATCGCTGACTTGGTAATCCATCGCTTCCCAATAAAGCTTTATATTTTCTTTTTGAGCACGTTGAAGAAAGTCTCTGATATCAAAATAGCTACCGCTGAACGTTAAGGTTAGGCCGTGTCGATAAAGCGTAAGCGCCGATAAGTCTTCACGCCCTGCAAATATATTAACAGGCGCAATAGTTGCCATAGATTCCAAGCGCACTTGTTGTGCATCATCAAACATACGACTAACCAACGCTGGCATTTCATCAGGGGTGACTAGGGTTTTAAGTTCATCTCTAAATCGCCGTTCCAATATCGCATCTTTTTCTTCTAATTCTGCAATGCTTGATATCAAGGCCTTGTCGGGATCCTCTTCTAGCGCTTCGAGATAAATTTGCAATTGCTGGCTTAACGAAGAGGTTTGCGTGGCTTCAGACGCAAGCCTTCTTTCCATCGATTGCGACTTTTTCCAAAGTGGTTCGATGAAAAACGTGAAACCAACAAGTACTATCACCACTAAGCCCGCGACGAAGAGCATGATGAGTTCTCGAGGGCTCATGGCGGCCAGTTTACTGTTCAAGCTATCTTTGCTCATTCTGGTGCCACCTCAACGTCTTCATCAGCTGGCTCACTGAGTAACTCAAACGACAACACGCCATTTGGATTGCCATCCTTGTTGATATCACGGCTTAATTTAATGACTTCAAATTCTTTTTCTTCAAAGTAGGTAGCGTTTCCTAGTCGTTTTAACCACGCTGGCAGCGCACCTGGGTCGTTTACTTTGCCATATAATGACAATCGCTCACTGCGCACTACAAATCGCGTTAACCATAGAGAACCGTCTGCAACATCGGCAAAACCATTTAAGGCTTGGTAAAATGGCGCCTGCTCTCGAGTTTCTTGCCCACTCAATTCTTCTATAAGTAATGTTTTTTGGCTGACCGAAAGGTTTAACGTTTCGAGTTCTTCAGATAAAACTTGTGATGGCTTTCGTTCAGCTAATTGAGATTTCGCCATGGCTAACTCTTCATCAAGCTGGATAGTTCGCTCTTGCGCTTGGTTTAACACTGCACTTTGTTTTTGAACCGTCACGCTCAACCTCATGGTAACTAGCACGACTATCAGCAATGTAAGTAACCACACTACGAGCATTGTGCCTACGTTCAACCAGCGAAACTCCGGTTTAAACTCTGGCCAATAGAGGTTAATCCGCTGTCTCATTTTAGCTCTCCTGTAGTACTCATAGTAGGAGGTGCTATAGGTTGTGGAACCAATGCACAAAACGCAGCACTTAAGCTCACCAAGTTCAGCCGATAAACATCAATGTCTTCGCTAACTTGAATAGGCGAAATTAACTGGTCGATTTGTGCCGGAATTAACTGGCTGAGCTGCATCTTAACCGTAGTAGAATGCGGGGAGTCTAACCGAAATAAAACCGAACGGATGGGCGGTTGGCGCAACTGACTTTCAAAGTGGTCCATAGAACGTTGAATTTGCACACCCAAATTATCAAGCAGTCCCATTTCCAATTCTTCTTGGGAAAACGAGCCAATATTTTCAAAACCTTTTAACCGCCGAGAAGAATAAAGGTTTCCATCTTTAACCACATTTAAAACCACTTCTTCACCGGCTTCTTGTGTTAACAGTACGGTGGCGCTTTCCATTGACGGCATGAGCTCGCATAGCGCTAATTCAGCAGTCGTGATTTCTTTTAAAGTGACATCGGCAAATTGGATATGGCTGACAACATCAGCAATGACAGAGCGAGGTAACGCGAATACGTTTACCTTGTTAGTGCCTGCAAGAGGCACGGGCAAATCGACATAATCAAATACATAGGCTTTGTCGCTACCCAATATTTCGGCAACAGACCATTGCAGTGCGCCGTGAACTTCGTTGTCCTCAACATTTGGCCGGTCTAGCTGTAACGCATTGTACCAACTGTGAGACATACACACGCACGTTGAGATACCAAGAAGGTTTTTTTCCTTTAGCCAAGTATGAAGCTTTTCACCCCATTTTTCTGGCGTTACCGTTTCTTCGTCAACTAAAACTATTGAATCTTGCTCACGTTTTACGATGCAGAAGGATACAGACTCAGCGTCTACAGAAACGCCGAGCACATGGTGCTTGGAAACACGTCTAAATTTCTGCTTTAGGTATTGGCGCCATCCAATGTGCATTGTAAAATCTTTGGCCATGAATAATTGTGTTATTACAACAAAGTAATAACAATAGCACCAGTAGACGAAAGTTGTTTATTTTTAAGAATATTTCAATTTTTTATTAAACGCGTCACACCCCAATAACCGTTATTTTTCTCCGTTATTTCCCAGCCTCTTTTAGCCAGAAGAATGCGAATATAACGATTACTCATGCCGTGTCCAAACACAACAATTTGAGCGTGCTGTTCGGCTTTCTTTTCGAGTTCCTTTGCCGCTTTACCCACGCGATTTTTAGCCTCAACGAAAGACTCAAACCGCCCCGCTTTCCCGCAAATCCACATTAGCCTGTTTAATAAAACCCAATGCCACGCTTTTAATCTTAGCGGTAGCCTGTAGTAGGGTATATCCATTTCTTTTAATTCGGGAATAACGTCAACTGCGGGCTCGCCCATATAATAGTTCGCCGAGAGCTGCGCTCTTTTAAGCGGGCTAGCAATGATGTGATGCGCGGCAAATTCGCGCTTTTCATTTGGGTAATGGGCGCTGTCTAAAGGTGACTGATTGTACTGGCGAACCCAATTGGTAAATTCACCCGCACTTAATTTATTGTTGTGAGCAGACAACGGCTTTCCGTGCCGAATTAGAATTATTTCCTTCATCCTATCTTCCTCTATATGAATAGCTTTAAAACCAGTAGACCAACTATATCGCTGTAGTTAAGTATTTTGGACATAAAAAAGCCCGCACTTTGTGAAATAAAGATACGGGCTTTTTAAGATTCTATATTGAATATCTACGCAGATTGCTGCATATCGACACTTTTAGACACTTGAGTCGTTATATAGCTTTCTAAGTTGGTTTGCTCGCTCTGGCTTAAACGTAAACCATGCTTAGTTCGGCGCCAAATGACGTCTTCAAGAGACATTGCCCATTCGTGATCAATAAGGTAGTCCACTTCTGCTTGGTACATGTCGGCACCAAAGTTCTCACCCATGCTGCCTAAATCTGCTTTTCCTTCAAGAAACTTAACGCACAACATGCCGTATTGACGCGCATAGCGAACCCCTACCGATTCAGGTAACCATGGGTAGTCTTGTTGTAGCTGTTTAATTAAATCTGCTTTATTGGTGAAAGCGCCACCCGGAAGCGCTACATTTTTGGTCCAGGCTTTACCTGCCTTTGGAAACAGGCTAGTTAACTTATCTACTGCATGCTCAGACAATTTTCTGTAGGTAGTAATTTTTCCACCGAAAATATTAAGCAATATTGGCGAAGACTCAGTGCCGCTTAGCTCTACTTTATAATCGCGCGTTAACTCTTGCGCAGACGCATTTTTTTCTTCAAGCAATGGGCGCACGCCACTGTAGCTATGAACAATATCACTTTCGTCAATTTTGGTTTTAAAATACGTATTAACAACTTCAATAAGATATTCAGTTTCAGCTTCAGAAATAGCGGCTTGCGATGGCTCACCAACATAGTTCTCATCGGTAGTACCAACGAGTGAAAAGTCATCTTCGTAAGGAATAACAAAAACAATACGGCCGTCTTTATTTTGAAGAATATAAGCTTCTTCTGTGTCATACAATTTAGGCACAATAAAATGACTGCCCTTCACCATACGCATCGCATTTGGGTTTTTAGTGTCGGCAAGTCTATCTAGGAATGAAACAGCCCATGGCCCAGCAGCGTTAACCACAGCCTTGGCATTGATTGTAAACGTTTTCCCTAATGCGTCTTTTAAAGTCACTTTCCATAACTTGTCTTGCTTCTCGGCACTAATACATTCAGTGCGGGTATAGATGCTAGCACCTTTATCTTGCGCTGCTAACGCATTCAATACCACTAAACGAGCATCGTCTACCCAACCATCTGAGTACTCAAAACATGTTGTTATATCATTCACCAAGGGGCCTGTCGGTGACGTAGACATTTTCTTTGAGCGCGGCAATACATTACGTTTGGCTAGTGAATCGTACATAAACAAGCCAATTCGTATCATCCATGCGGGACGAAGATGCTTTTGATGAGGTAAACGAAAACGTAAAGGCCACATGATATGTGGGGCTTTTTCCAATAGCACTTCACGCTCAGCGAGCGCTTCTTTCACAAGGCGGAACTCATAATGCTCTAAATAGCGTAAACCACCATGTATTAACTTACTGCTAGAGGAAGACGTTGCACCTGCAAGATCGCCTTTTTCACATAGTGCTACCGAAAGTCCGCGACCGGCTGCATCTAATGCTACTCCGGCTCCATTGACACCGCCGCCAACCACTAAAACGTCAACGGTTTGTGTACTATTTGTATTCTGATTCATGTTCTCGCCCCTTTCGGCTTCACTAGCATGCTGGCTATTTGACAACCAAAAAGAAAACATGTCAACACAAAACGAACATTAACGAACATTCTTGCTCATTTTTAACCTACGCAATTAAAGCACTGGTTCAACATAGCCCCATGGTTTCAGATAAAAGTTTGATGTATAGCTTTTGCAGGTATTAGGTATGCCTACTGTTATGCATAGCCGTAAGCTTACTTAACCATAGCAGTTAATACATGGGTAACAAGGATGGCGCGCCGTTACAACAATGCTGGGCAGCATGCTGTTTTGGAAGTAGATAGTAAACTGATAAGTGACTACTAAGGTTATAAGTTGGCCGTTTACGCCTTAATGAAACTGATGTTGTTTTCATCAATAATTTTTCGAATAGCAGGGGGCGGTGTTTGATCGCATACCAGGCAATCAACCTGAGAAATATGCCCCTGCTCTACCATAGCTCTTCGTTCAAACTTACTATAATCTGCTGCAAGAATAACGTGCTGGGTATGCTCTAATATCGCTTGTGATACCTTTACTTCCCTAAAATCAAAATCGAGCAGTGCACCATCAGCGCTAATTCCACTGATACCTATAATGCCGTAATCCATACGAAACTGGCTGATGAAGTCGCAGGTTGCTTCCCCAATAATACCGCCATCTCGGTAACGTACTTCGCCCGCAGCGATAATAACTGAGAAGTCTTCTTTAGCAGAAAGAATGGTCGCGACATGAATGTTATTCGTTACCACGTGCAAGTTTTTATGATTAAGTAACTTGCTTGCTATCATTTCAGTCGTCGTGCCTATGTTTATAAATAATGAAGCCCCGTCGGGGATCATGCTAGCCACTGCCTCAGCAATTCTTTCTTTTACTTCACTGTTTTGTGTTTTGCGTTCTTGATAAGGCGTATTTTCCCAACTTCGATTAAGTCCAGCGCCCCCATGGTATCGACTAACAATACCTGCCTCGGCGAGCTGGTTTAGATCGCGACGAATAGTTTGGGGGGTAACATCACAACGAGTAACCAAGTCGTCAATAGACATGAAGCCATTTTGTTTGATAAAGCTAACAATTTTTTCGTGTCTTTGCGTTTGGTTCATTGGGTCATTCCTTGTGGCGATTTAGCTATTATACGTGGTTCACCTTTGCCTGCCTACGGTAATTCGAACACTGAAATGTTCGTTTTCGAAAATATAGCATTGTTAAACTGGTGTAAATGGTGCAAACTCTTACCAAATTATGTTCAGGAGACGTGTCATGGGCCAATATATTCTTGCCATAGACCAAGGAACCACGAGTTCACGTAGCATTATCTTTGCAGCGGACGGCGCTATCGTAGCTGTTGCACAACAAGAGTTTTCTCAAAAATACCCACAAGATGGTTGGGTGGAACACGATCCAGAAGAAATTTGGGAAAGCGTAACCACTACCATGAAGCAAGTATTCGATAAGTGCTCTGTATCACCTGAAGATATAGCCTCTATAGGTATTACCAATCAACGCGAAACAACCTTAGTTTGGAATAAAAACACCGGCAAGCCTGTGTACCCGGCTATTGTTTGGCAAGACAGACGTACCTCGCAGCAATGTCGCGAACTCGACGACGATGAAAGTTTAGTGGCGCATATTACTGAATCTACGGGGCTACTGCTTGACCCTTATTTTTCGGCCACCAAACTAGCGTGGATCTTAGACAATGTAGAAGGTGCAAGAGCGCAAGCCGAAGCCGGTGAATTGCTTTTTGGTACAGTGGACACCTTCTTAATTTGGCGTTTGACCAACGGCGAATCACATAAGACCGATGCCACTAACGCTTCTCGTACCATGTTGTTCGACATTAATACTCAGTGTTGGGACGAACGATTACTCGATACCTTTAATATCCCTAAAGCCATGCTTCCTGAGGTCATGGACTGTGCGGCTGAATTCGGGACTATTAGTAAAGACATTATCGGTCATGCCATTCCAATTCAGGGTGTTGCGGGCGATCAGCAGGCTGCATTAGTGGGTCAAGCTTGCTTTGAAAAAGGTATGGCAAAAAGTACTTATGGTACGGGTTGTTTCATGATTTTGAATACAGGCGACAAGCCGCTTCAATCTAAGAACCGCTTGTTAACTACCATCGGTTATAGATTAAACGGAAAAACCACTTACGCCCTTGAAGGTAGTATTTTCATGGCCGGCGCTACGGTGCAGTGGTTACGTGATGGCTTGAAACTGATTGACGATGCTTCCGAAACCGAAGCGTTGGCGCAAAGAGCGCGACAAGATAATGGTGTTTTTCTTGTGCCAGCCTTTACCGGACTAGGCGCTCCTTATTGGGATCCCGATGCGCGAGGTGCGATTTTGGGCCTAACTCGAGACACCGGCATAAGCGAAATTGTTGCCGCGGGCTTGCAATCAGTATGTTATCAAACCAAAGACTTACAGAAAGCCATGGAAAGTGATGGCGCACGGCCAACCACTATCCGCGTAGATGGCGGCATGTCTCGAAACGATTGGGTAATGGGTTTCTTGTCTGACATATTAGGCGCAGAAGTTGAACGCCCCGAAATTACTGAAACCACCGCACTTGGCGCCGCATTCCTTGCTGGCCTTCAAGCTGGTGTATTTACCTCTGTTGATTCCCTTACCGAGTGCTGGAAAAGTGACAGTATTTTCACTCCTCGGCTTTCAAAAGAAGAGCGTGACAAGGCCTATGACGGTTGGAAAAACGCCGTTGCCCGTATCCGCTGTAGTTAATTTTACCTCTCCATATATAGCGCGGTAATAAACCGCGCTTTTAATATAAAAAAATATTTTTATAACATTGTCATTACAATGTAAATTTGTGTTACTATCAAAAATTAAGGAAAACGTTTACCTTTTTTCTTAATTTTTAAAAACCTTTAATTTCAACATCTTAATAATAATAATTCGAAATTTAGGTTATAAAATGTGTAAAAAGAATGTTAATAAGCTTGATCCGAACATACTTATTACGCTATTTGTACGCTAACTAAGTAGAAAATAGCCTACTCACGGAGAAAACACAGTGACACATAAAATTAACACATCATTATTAGGCCCAATGGCCAAGCGCTCACTATTAGGCGTTGCTATTGCGACAGCCTTACACACCCCGTTGGTATTCGCTCAAGAAGAAGCGACACCATCTGAAGACCAAGTTGAAGTTATTGAAGTTAAAGGTTTTACCAGTTCACTTAAAGCATCAATGCTAGATAAGAAAGCATCTGATGTTGTTTACGACGGTATTACTGCTGAAGATATTGGTAAATTCCCAGATCAAAACGTTGCAGAGTCACTGCAGCGCATTACTGGTGTTGCTATTGATAGAAGTGGCGGTGAAGGACAATTCATTACAGTACGTGGTTTCGGCCCAGAATTTAACACCGTATTGGTAAATGGTCGTCAAATCGCTACTGAGAACCAAGGTCGAGCGTTCAGCTTCGACACGCTTCCTGCAGAATTAATTAGTGGTGCAAAGGTATACAAGAGCCCGCTAGCATCAATGCAAGAAGGTGGTATTGGCTCGACTGTTGAAGTTACCACTGCACGCCCTTTCGCATTTGATGGCTTTAAAGCTGTAGCAAGTGTTAAAGGCATGTATGAAGACATTTCTGAAGAAACAACACCACAACTATCTGGCCTTGTTACCAATACCTTTATGGATGGCAAGCTGGGCGTTTTAGCTGCTGCTTCCTTCCAACAACGTAAACTTCAAACAAATATGTTGGAAACACGCTACTGGCGTCCAGGTGTTAGCATCACAGATCGTTCAGAACTGGATAACCCAGACTATGCCGATAGCTCGCAATACAATGGCGTTTACGTTCCACAGAACTTTGACCAAATTGTTGACTTGGTAGATCGTGAAAGAACATCTGGAAACTTGGTTGTTCAATACGCTCCTAACGATGATATGACTCTTACCTTAGACGGTCTTTACTCAAAGTTCGAAGTTGATTCAGACGCCCACAGTGTTGGTCATTGGTTCACCGATAGCAACTTAGACAATATGACCTTTAATGACAATGGCTCACTAACTAGCTTAGACAGTACATTAGTTGAAGGTGTTGGTGGTGCAACTGACTTTATCCGTCGTCGATACGGTCGTGACGTTGAAATTCAAGCATTTGGTGCGAACTTCGAGTGGTTAGTAAATGACAATTTAACTGCCGTTATCGATTTATCAACATCAACGGCTGAAGACAACAGTGGTGGCGATAACTTCTTTACCGTTGTAGGTTACAACAATGCCTACAGCGTAGATTATTCAGGGACTACACCAACACTAACTGTTGATGGTGGTGATGCAGCCTTACAAACACCATCGTTAGGCCGCATGCATTACAACGAACGTAACGGCTTCGATACTGAAGACACTATTTCAGAATACCGTGCGGATTTCACATGGGTGCCAGATTCGGATAATGCCTTCTACAAAATGGATTTTGGTATTTACTATCAAGACCGTGAAAAAGACAACACACGTCGCTTCGCTTCAGCATGTAATGTTTACTGTGGATACAGTTTCGATATTCCTGATGAGCTACTTACTGTTTTCACTGCCGAAAACTACTTTGCTGGCGTACCTAACCAATGGTTGACGTACAACCCGGAAGCGTTCTTCGATTATGCAAACTCTGACGCCGCTGCACAGCAAATTGCTGATGCAACAGGTTTATCATTTGATGATGTTCGTGCAACCCTTGATGCAACAAATATTAGTAACCCGCAAGCAAGTGCCGACTCTTACGTTGTGGGCGAAGAACTATTAAGTGTTTACACGCAGTTCTACTTCCAAACTGAAATCTCAGATTTACCTTTAGATATTAACTTCGGTTTCCGTTACACAGAAACAGATACATCTGTAGATGGAACTGTTCAACAGGTTCAAGATTTAGAGCCTATTCCTAACGACCCATCAGACCTTAACGTTGTTTATGCGACCGATGTTGGAACGCCGATTAATGAGAAAAACAGCTACTCTTCGTTGCTGCCTAATGTAAACGTTAAACTTCAACTAACTGACGACTTGTATCTACGTTATGCTTATTCAGAAACACTTACTCGCCCAATGATGGACGACCTAGTACCTGTATTTAACGTAACGGTATCTCGTCCAGGTAACTTGCAAGCTCAAGCGGGAAATACCGAACTTCAACCATACCAAGCTTCTAGCTGGGATGTATCTTTAGAATGGTATTACGATGACACTAGTTACTTCTCAGCGGCTGCATTTAATAAGGAAGTTGAAGACTTCATTTCTTCATCTACTGAAGAAGAGTCTTTATTCTTAGATAGCGGTGAGTATGTATTTAGTGTGCTTCGTCCTCGTAATGGCGAGACACTGAATGTTGAAGGTCTTGAACTAGCTTGGCTACATACTTTAGAAAATGGTTTTGGTATTCAAGCTAACGCCACTATCGTAAATTCAGATGCTGAATTTAGTCTGCCAGGTTTGGGGAACTCTCAAAACATTACGCTTTTCTATGAAAAAGATGCGTTCCAAGCCCGTGTAGCACTGAACAACCGTGAAACTTTCATGCAAGAAGCGGTAAGTTCACTAGGTGGTACTGAGCCTCTGTTCACAGAGACATATACCCAAGTGGATATGAGCGTAAGCTATGATGTTAATGAAACCGTTACCGTGTTCTTCGAAGGTATCAATATTACTGAAGAAGAGCTAACGCGTCGTGGTCGCCTATCTGAACACTTTGTACAACAAGTGAATGATGGTGCTCGCTATGCAGTTGGCGTACGTGCTAACTTTTAATTATACCTAGAATGAAAGAGGGGGGCATTCGCCCCCTTTTTAGTTGTTTCTTCTGCTGAGGAGTTTTTTGTGTCAGGCAGCTTAATCCAAATCATTGTTTTCTTCGTTATTACTGCGCTTATAGGTCTACTCACCTACATTAAGTGCCGCGGACATGGACACAGTAAGGCAAGTGAAACTAAAGAATACTTTCTAGCTGGCGGTGGTCTTACATGGATCTTTGTCGCGGGCTCTATTACGTTAACTAATTTAAGTACCGACCAATTAGTAGGTATGAACGGTAACCAAATGGCGTTACTGGCATGGTGGGAATTTGCAGCCGTTATAGGCTTAATAATCTTAGCCCGTATTTTCCTTCCTGTTTATTATCACTATCAATGCACAACTACTACCGAGCTTTTAGAGAAGCGTTACAACAACAAGCATATTCGTGCGCTTATTGGGCTGCTTTTCTTCTTAGGTAGCAGCCTTATATTTATGCCAGCGGTTATTTATTCTGGCTCTTTGTTCATGATTAACATGTTTAACCTAGACCTTCCACTCATGTATGTAGCTACAGCTTTTGCCATCATTGGTGCGTTGTATGCAATTTTTGGCGGGTTACGCGCGGTTGCGGTATCAGATACGTACTCGGGTGTTTTGTTGCTGGTTATGGCAATAGTTGTAGTGATATTGGCAATGGTAGCTATCGATTTTGATTTCTCAGGCATTCCTACAGAACGCTTAACATTAATTGGTGATGCAGACTCTCCTCTTCCATGGCAAACCCTATTAACCGGTATGATCTTCATTCAGACGTTCTACTGGAGTACCAATCAAACCATTACACAACGCGCTATGGCTGCCCCTAATATCAAAGAGGCACAGAAAGGCGTGTACGCAGCAGCGATCATTCGCTTTATCATTGTTCCTAGTATAATTGTTGTCCCTGGCATCATCTCATTCAAACTTTACGGTGACATAAACGATGCAGCCTACGGAACACTAGTTGGCGACGTTTTACCTGATTGGTTGTCGGGCGTTTTTGCAGCTGCGCTAGCGGCGGCGGTACTCACAACATATAACAGTAACTTAAACTCAGCCACGGCGTTATATGTATGCGATATACACGAAGCTTACGTGAACAAAAAGCCTGAAGTGGCCAAGTTAGGTGGAATTGTTACCGCAATTCTTACTGTAGTTTCACTGGTAATGGTGCCAATCTACGCGCAAGCCGAAAGTATCATTAACTTGTTACAACAACTCTATGGTTTGCTTAGCATGCCTATACTTTCTATTTTTATAGTCGGCTTGTTGTTTAATAATGTTAACCCGTATGCAGGCATTACTGCTGTTATCTTCGGCGTGTTACTTTATTCATTCTTTAGCTTCGTGCACGCACCTTTTGGTTTGCATTATATTCACCTTATGTTGGTTACCTTAATTTGCTGTATTGGTGTAGCCTTAGGTGTAAATAAACTCGTATTTAGACAGTCGGCGCAATGGCGTGGCAGATTGGTAGATGCAGACTAGGTAGCGCAGCGTATGACGCCGGTAAATAGTGTTGTTATTGTAGGCGGAGGCACGGCGGGTTGGCTTACTGCTGGTCTGCTGGCGGCTACCCACTCTAAACAAGGCTCCACCGGCGCACGCTTGTCTGTAAAGGTTATTGAATCTGATTCGATTCATCCTATTGGTGTGGGCGAAGGCACTTGGCCTACTATGCGCAGCACCTTAGCTAAAATAGGAATTGAAGAAGCTGCACTCGTCCAACAAGCGAGTGCGACCTTTAAACAGGCGAGTAAGTTTGTTCACTGGCACACTGAAGGGCAACGCACTGGATACTACCACCCCTTTAGCGCGCCTCAAGGCTCGGCCAGTGTAGATATAACCCCGTATTGGTTACACAACGACTCATTAAACGAGTATGCCTCAGATGTATGTTTTCAACCTAGCCTGTGCGAACAAGGTCTAGCCCCCAAATTAAAGGCCGATTCAAAGCAAAGCTTCAGTGCCAATTACGGCTATCATCTTGATGCCGGTAAATTCATTAACGTAATACGTGAACACTGTAAGAAAGTGTTAGGCGTCGAGCACATTATTGATGATGTCACCGATGTTGCTACTGATGACGCAGGCATAAAGCATGTCGTGACAAAAAATAATGACCATATTCGCGGTGATATTTTTGTTGATTGCACAGGTTTTAGTGCACGTCTTATCGAAAAAGCACTAGATGTTCCCATGGAAGACGCATCCTCTGTATTGTTTTCAGATTCAGCTTTGGTGCATCAAATTGCATATTCTGATGAACATCAGCCTATTGCTTGTCACACCCTATCTACCGCGCAAGAAGCTGGTTGGATATGGGACATTGGTTTGCAAAATCGCCGGGGCACGGGTTACGTTTATTCGTCAGAATTTCAATCCGATGATGAGGCAACTCAAACGTTTATGGCTTATCTAAAATCGATAAACCCTAACGAAGAGTTACCTTCTACTTTTAGAAAAATTAACTATAAAACTGGCTATAGAAAACGTTTCTGGGAAAAAAATTGCGTAGCTATAGGTTTATCTAGTGGCTTCTTAGAGCCCCTTGAGGCCTCTTCACTGATGTTAATTGAGCAAAGTGCAATTCAACTTGCTGAGCAATTACCCGCCTACACACAGGTAATGCCCCACGTGGCAAGCCGCTTTAATCGGGCGTTAACTAATAAGTGGCAAAGCACTATAGAATTTTTAAAACTACACTATGTTCTTAGTAATCGTAACGAAGACTTCTGGTTAGCAAACAGATCACCACAGAGCATTCCACAACGGCTAGCATCCTTGCTTGAAAAGTGGCAATACCGCCCTATTCTTGATAGCGACTTTACTGATACAGATGAGGTATTTAGCGCACAAAGCTATCGCTATATACTTTATGGAATGTCACATAAGACCAACTTGAGCCAGTATGTGCGTTCAATGAGCGAATACGAGGGTGCCGATAAACAGTTACAACTTAATAAAGCCTTAATCGCTCAGTTGAAAGCGCGCCTTCCTTCTCATCGCGGCTTAATTGATACAATGCTTAATAAGCATTAAGCCTAGTACACCTTAATTTAATCAATCAGGTATTGTTATGTCGTCATATACGCCGTTAGATAGCCAAGCTCATCGCAACCTTCGTATTAAGGTAGATAAAAATTTCGGTCACAACGCCGAGTTTAACTTAGTGTCTTTAGGCTTCAATGAGATTGCCAGTATTGCCGGCTGTATGCCTATAGTGGTTACTGCAAATGACACAAACCATTCTCACACGTTAGCGGCAGTGGTTGGCTGGCCCGAATTTGGTAACGTATATTGTAGCGACACTGAATGGATGGGTCATGCCGTGCCGCTGAGCATCCAAAGCTACCCATTCAATTACGCTGTTGAACAAGACAAACTCACTGTATTGTTTGATGAAGACAGCCCTTTGGTTTCTAACAATAGTAGCGAAGGTGCCAGCGCTTTATTTGCATCAGATGGCTCCCCATCTGCAAGTCTTAAACAGTATCAAAGTATGCTATCTAACTTAGCGAGCGGCTCTCAACAAGCAAGTGCTTTTATTCAGCTTTAACCGACCTTGAGTTGCTATCTAATCTATCAATCACCTTACATTTTGAAAATGGCGAACCCCGTGAAAGCACAGGGCTTATGACTATTAATGAAGATAAGCTAGCGCAGCTAAACGCAGATATTATTCACCAATTGCATACCCAAGGGTTACTGATGGCAATAAATGCCATGATGCTTTCACTTAGGCAATACAACCGCTTGGTACAACTCACTAAAAATGCGAACAACCCTGTGGTTAAAATCGGGCTAAAAACTACCAACTAATTATTGGTGGAGAAGTAAAGAGCATGGTATTTTACACGCAATGTAAACGTTTTACCCAATTTAGATAAACGTCTTATTCCGCATCTTTTCTATGTTATACATGCGATATAAATGGGTGTGCGGTATTCAATCATATTTAAAACCTGAGAGGTTAACATGTCATCACTCACGGCTTTTGTCCGCTTAGACAACGCAAAAACGACTTTAATTTTCGACTGCCAAGGGCGCATGCCTACTCTGATTTACTATGGCCAGCAGTTGAAGACTGCAACGACGCCAGACATGTTAGCGCTGCTTAACACTCGCCAAGAAGCGAAATGTGCGCCGGTTATCGAGCCACCTATCTCATTAGTTCCCACCCATGGTGAAGGTGTTACCGGTTCACCTGGTTTAGAAATTTCAGGGGATGCAGATCAATGGTCTGCTGGCTTTACCTTGTCGGATATTGAGCAAACCGATACCAGCTTAACGTTTACTGCGGTTGATGCCGACAGGCAAATGCAGTTGATTACACGGGTTGTATTAGATGCTGAAACAACCGTGGCCACATTTACCTCAAGTATCGAAAACCAAGGTGAGAGCACTTTACAGTTAAACTACTTAAATGCTGCTAGTCTTGCCTTACCAACGACCATGAGCAAGATTAAAAGCTTTGAAGGAAGATGGTCTAATGAATTCCAAACTGCCGACCATGACTTGTTCTTCGGTAGTTATGTACGTGAAAACCGCCGCGGCAAAACTTCTCACGATACTTTCCCAGGCTTAATCGCGTTTGCTAATGGAACCGGTGAGCTAGTTGGTGAGTGTTTCGGCTTCCATTTAGGTGCTTCAGCTAACCATAAATTCCGCGCGGAAATGATGGCTGATGGCAGAAGCTACGTTCAATTTGGCGAACTATTGTTTCCAGGTGAAGTAACCCTCGGTGCAGGTGAAAGTTATACATCCCCCGTGCTTTACGCAGGGTTTGGCGACGCTGGCTTTTCATCCCTTTCGCAGCAGTTCCATAACTTTATTCGAAACAATGTGTTAACCCACAGCGCTGATATCACCAGTGCACAGCACAAGCCCCGCCCAGTGCACTACAACACATGGGAAGGCATTTATTTCGACCATGATGAAGCCACGCTTAAAGCCCTTGCTGACAAAGTAGCCCCCTTAGGGATAGAGCGCTTTGTACTAGATGACGGCTGGTTTAAAGGCCGAAGAAATGACAAAGCTGGCTTAGGCGACTGGACAGTAGATGAAGCCATTTACCCAGAAGGACTAGATGGGCTTATCGACCACGTTACCGATAAAGGCATGGAATTCGGCATATGGTTTGAACCTGAAATGGTTAACCCAGATAGCGATTTGTACCGCGCACATCCTGAATGGGCGTTACACACCAAAAATAACCCCCATGTACCCTTTCGTAATCAGTACGTACTCGATTTAACGAACCCTGAAGTGGTTGAGTACCTTTATAAAGTCATCACCGACGTACTAAGCACTTACCCTAAAATTAGTTACATTAAGTGGGACATGAACCGCGATGTAAATCATCCTGGCAACCTACATGGCAAACCAGCTATGAATGGCCAAATGGCGGCTTTGTATACGTTAATCGATCGCGTTAAAGCGGCACATCCGGGTATTGAAATTGAAAGCTGTTGTTCAGGCGGGGGGCGTGTGGATTTAGGTATATTACCTCACACCGACCGTTTTTGGACGTCAGACTCTAACGACGCGTTAGACCGCTTGTACATACAGCGCGGCTTCTCTTACTTCTTCCCTTCTGAAGTGATGGGCGCACACGTAGGCCCTCGCGATTGCCATATTACTGGCCGTAATTTACCGATTGAGATCCGCTCTGCGGTATCGATGCTTGGCCACATGGGTATTGAGATGGACCCCCGTGAGCTTACTGAGCACGAGCAAGACACCCTGAAATCGGCTATTTCGCTATATAAAAAATACCGCCATATTACCCACGGCGGCGATTTATACCGTATGGATGATGATGGCCTTAACGTGAAGTTTGGTTATGTATCAAAAGACAAAGCCGAGGGTATTTTTGCCTACAATAGCGTGAAAGAAACCGGGCGTACTACACCATCTCGTTTCTATTTTGCCGGGCTTGATGCCGATAAGTCCTATACCCTTGAGCGGGTTTGGCCGGGTACATTGAAAGAATACTCACCGTCTATTTTGCAAAAAACAGACGGGCAAGTATTTAGCGGTGAAGCGTTAATGAAATACGGTATGCAAATGCCGGTTTTATTCCCGCAAACTTCGCTTATTTATACCGCTAAAGAAGTGTAGTTCGATAAAAATACGCTGCATAAAGCTTAAAGAAAGCGAACCACTAGGTTCGCTTTTTTATTTGTTTTTTGAGGCTTTTCATTATTTTTGCCAAACGTTTATCACCGTCTTTTGTCACTTTCTCAAGGGTGCTAGATGCCATTGAAACATCATCAGCATTTAGGAACAGCTCGGCTAAACGTAAGTTAGCCCAATTCTTACTTGGCAACTGATGAGTATCAATATCTGTCGCCTCTAATTCAGCCAAGTAATAGTTAAGCGCATCAATTCCCGACTTAGTATATTGGCTGGTTTCTACTGCCACCCAGCCTATACGATAAGTGCCATATAGTTGGGTAAACTTACTTTCAGAATACGTGTTCCATGCTTGTTCATCTGCTTTCTGTGCTTTAACTACGTTAGTGTTTAATAGAGGGGTTAGCGCTGCTATCGCGTCATCGTATTCTTCACCATCTATATGCAATCGACCAAGCTCAAAACGTGCCCGAACTTCGAATTCAGGCTTTTCGCTAAGCTCAATTAACATTGCTTTTGCTTCAGCAGCTTTATCGTCTGCAGCGTAAATTGTTGCTGTCGCAAACTTGCCTTCTAGTGCATCCATTTGCGTAATTTTGTCAGCAAGCTTTTTGGCTTCATCTATATCGCCACCAGCGATAGACGGCGCGACTATGTAAAATTGCATTAGCGCCTGATAAACCTCAATTTCATCTGGTGCCACTTCAATTGCTTTTTGTAGGCTCGCTTTGGCTTTTTTGGCATAACCTAGGGCGGAAAAAACACTATCCATTGCTTGCGCACCCATCACGTTAGCCTGCATATGGTAAGCGCGGTAATTGTCTTTATGCTCGTCAACAAATTGAGCCGCCATATCCTCAGCGTCATCTAAATCTGTATTCATTAACGCCGAAATTAACACGTTATATTGCTTCGGGGTTTTCGATGTTATGGGCTCAAGTGCGCTCACTATACTTTCATAATCCTGCGCTTGAAACATAGCGTCTAATACGTCGTCAGAAGGTAATGCGCTAGCGTTCGCAAACGACACAAAGAATGATAAACACAGTAAAGCGGCTATATTTGCACCCTTAAACGCAGTAATAGCAGGCAGACACAAACAATGGAGAACAGTTAATTTGTTTTGATTTCGCTGGATGAACATTCCTTTGCCTTAAGTAAATAAGCGTTAAGTAGTAAATTAGCATGCTTAATATGACTTCTCTAACTGAATAAGTAACAAAGCATGTCTTGCCAGAATGAAACCTTGGTCTGTGGGTATGGTATGGGTATGCGTATGGGTATAGCACAGCGCGAAACAAAAAAAGGCCTAACACGGTTAGGCCTTTACGGTATTTTTTATTGTTGGAGATAGTAAAGGTTACGCCTATTTCTTAGGTTTGCCTTCCATTATTAAGCCTAACGCATAGCGATTGTCGAAGCCTTTCCAGACTTCTGGCACTTTGTCGTCTACGGCAACTTGCCCACTATCACCTTCAACATTTAAATAAGCACAAAAGTCAGCTTTTCCTTTCACATGGCATTCCATCATAGCCAATGCAAAGTGTTCGTTTATGTCATTCATAGTTTCTGAACGCCAAGCCGGCTCTAAGTAATGGCCAATATCGAATTCGTTGCCAAATGCTTCTTTAGGAGCGGGATGGGGTGCAATATTGTGTCTGGCATTTTTGTACGTAAGCAGTTTACTGTCTTCGTTACCTGTATTTTCAAATAACCACTGTATACCTTGGTAACCAGCAATATCATCATGATCACCAGCGACATATAGCATGGGAACGTGAATATTATTAAGTGCATCTTCTGAAAACGCTTTATGTTGACCGCCCCAAGGCGCTAACGCCATCGCCGCTTTCCAGCGCGTATCTACGCTTTCAGCGTCGGCATTACCACCGGCACAGGTGTTAAGTACATTTTGTAGCGCACTGAGAACCGCAGGGTCTGTCACGCCAGTAAAGCTAGCAGTAGCTTCAGTTCCAAAGTTATAACAACCACCAACGGTATTCACCGCACCAAAACCACCCATGGAATAGCCAATAAGCCCGGCATTTTGGGTATCAACAACATCTTTAAATAGCGCATGTTCACTTACCGCATTCAACGTTAACACTTGATCTCGTGAGCGGTTTAATAGCGTGCTAGGGAATCCAGCATAAGGGGCATTGGTAAAATCTACATCTTCGTTAGTAGAGTCGGTATGATCTATCCCAGCCACAATATAACCATGAGATGCTAAGTGCTCACCAAGGTAATACATTATTGTGCGATAACCCGTATAGCCGTGTGACAACACAACGACAGGGTAACTGCCTTGCGGTTCTGCCACACTGGCATCGCGAATAGCATCAGCTTGAATACTAAACTCATTACCACTACGGGTTTGATTTTCATACGTTGTGGCCGCGCCGCTATCAGTGGTGGGGTACCAAACTTCCAGTTTCAATACTCGGTCAACAACTTGCCCTTGTAAGGTAACTACGGGCTTTGGATAGTTAACAGTTAAGGTTTTAACGCCCACTTGATAGGCGCCTTTTTCACTTAGCTCGGGCGTAATATCACTAGGATAGTCTTGATAAAGCGTCTGCGCTGAATATGCCGGTGTGGCTGCTAATAATGCTGCGATACATAACAGGGATAACGTTTTCATAATTTGCTAATTTTTTGTTAATTATTGTGCATAGCCTATATTACCTCTATGACCTCAATAAACAAGGCATAGCCCATTGATTAAATGAATTGTCATCAATAAGACTGGTAAATTAAAACGGCAATTTTGAAAGTAAGAAATGTAAACGTATAACCTAAAGGCTATTTTTGTACTCTGAATACAGCAAAGCACACGATAAGAATGAGTGCGAGGGTAGCGCAAGAAGTTACCAACGAAACAGTTACCCCTTGGACTAACAAGGTTCCAGCAACTAAAGCCCCTATTGCGCCTGCTCCCACCTTAGCTGCGGCAACCCACATGTACGTTTGCGCCGCGCTGTGCGCTGGGGCAAACTCAGTTCGTGCCGCTAGGCTGGAAGTAAAGAATATGGCATTGGCTACACCACACAACCAGTAGCCCGCCGCCCCAAGAACGAAAGATGGACTTAGGCTTGTGGCCAGTAACGCCACCAACAAAAAACTTCCTGCCCGCTTTAATAATGTTAAGGGCTCTTTCGAGAGTGGCCTAAAGATGAGAAATAGCGCACCACTTAAATTTCCTACCCCGTATGCTGTGACCAGATAAGCGCCATGATGCTCTGCGTGCTGCCAATGTTCGCTAAGATAAACAGCCAATACGGGCAAGGCTGCAATACTGAATGCCGCTCCCGATGTCATCACTAACGTACGTACCAATGCGCTCGAGTCTTTAAACGCATAAAATACGCTTTTAAACCCTATGTCTAGCGAGGCATCACTTTTCGGCAGTACATGCTTTTTAGGGAAGGTTAAAATGAGTATGCCGGCTAACAGAGGTGTAAACACCAGTACACTGACAGCCACCTTCGTCGAGAACAGCGCCGACAAGGAAGCAATAATAAACGGCCCCAATGTGTGCCCTACCCCATAGGTAATGGTGTCCCAGCTTTGCGCCTTTCTAAGGGATGTATTACTTGCGCTAACTAAACTTGGCAATTGAGTGCCCAAGCCCCCCATAATAAACGAACTACAAACACCACTTAACAACAATGAAAACGCCAACAGCCAAGCCAAATGCCTTTCAAAACTGAAGATAGCCAAAAGAAAAAAGCAGGTATAACTCAGCGCTGCCCCGCTAATAAGGTACTTAGGCTGCGAAACCCCATCCAACCAACGCCCGTATACTGGCCCTAACAAGTGGGGCAGCGTTAAACACGCCGCTAAAATGCCCGCCGCTTTTCCATCAAGCTCAAGATTTCTAGCAAGCAATACAATGGCCACAATAGCACCACCTGTTGCGGTGCGCGCGATAATGGCGGCTACAACATATTTGAATAATGGTGAAAAATGTTCTTTATTCAACGATGGGCTACTCTTTTGGCTCAAGGCTACTTATTGGCTCAGGGCTGCTCTTTGGGCTCATGGCTACTTATTGGCTCAAGGCTGCTCTTGGCGCTGGGCTTTTGCGTTAGCATTGGCAACAGATTCAACCTGGGTTGGGTATAACTTAATCCAATGATAGTTGCGTTAAAATCGCTTCAAGTTTTTGTTTATCTTCGACCTGAAGGGGCTGTAGCGGATGAGGTAAACAGTTTGTTTCTGTGTAACCCAGTATCGCCGCCGCGGTGGCCATTACGCGCATACCGCCTTTATTGCGGGCGAATAAATCCCACAACGGCGTTAAGCGTTCAGATTCTGCTATCGCTGCTTGCGACGATGTTGATTGACTCAGTGCAATCATGGTTTTCACCGTATTAGGGAATAAACCTCCGAGTACAGATAACCATAAATCACATCCCGCCTGCATCCCCAAGGCACCAAATTTATCACCACTTACCCCAATGGCGACATGCTCTGGCACTATATTTCGCAGGCTCGAAAGTCGTGCTTTCCCAGCCGCATTACCATTGCCATCAGCATTAGTATCAGCAAAAGGCATTCCTGGAATTTTAATCGCGCCAACGTTGGGAAGCTGGGTAACTTGGCGATATAGCTCGTCGCTGAAACTAAACTGGGTCACTCCAGGGTTCTCGTAAACACATAAGGGGACTGAGATTTCAGCGGTAACCTTCTCGTACAGGGCAAATACTTCAGCTTCGTGTAGCGGGTGATAAGAAACCGGTGCTAACAGCAGCGCATTCGCACCCGCTTGTTGCGCCGCTTCTGCGTTTTTCAATACATCATAGGAACGCAGTGAGCCAATGCCTACCATTACCGGCGTGTTGCCAGCTATTTCTACTGACGTTTTTGTTACCTTAGCTAGTTCATCTCTTGATAAATAGGGATACAAACCTGTCGATCCCATTGCACAAATTGACTCAACATTAGCCTGCTTCAGGTTGCCAATCAACTTTTCAAAAGCGTGAAAATCAATTTTTTCATGGTGAAAGGGCGTAAGAGGAAAAGCACACAATCCGGTGAACATGGAGGCTCCTAATGCGAAGGGCAAGCGATGTATTTAAGCGATTAACGTTACTATACATCAATCATACACTTATCATTCGTCCACATACATCTCGTTACCTTCTAAACTAGAACAACATTTTATGCTTTTGAAAAGCTGATCATAGATTTTTCATTACGGTATCTGCCCATAACGCGCCGTCTTGTTGGCAACGACCATAAAGACAAATATCTTGGTTTGATAAGCGCTCGAACGTTTGGCTATCAAATCGCTCAATACCAATCACATTAATAAGCAAGGAACCTAGCGCATTGTCATGTGTTAGTAACGCTTGTTTTAAATGGGCTTCTAGTTTCAAACTGCCGACTAATGTCTCCATGTTCACTTTAAAAATGGCATCTACACCTGATAGCAATCCCACTAGAAAACATTCTAAGGGGTGAAGCGAAACCTCCTCATCCTGATTATTAAACGCAATAAGTTCGAGGGTTTTTGCCCGTGCTAACAATGACCGGAATAATTCAGTTGGGCTAGTAGAAACAGACATTAGCGACATTACAATTGCCCACTGCTTAACAACATCTAGCCCTATGATAACAACGGCTTCCCGTACACTGTTTACATCTCGAACCAGTTGATAAAGCGGGCAGTTAATTAACAGCAAAATTTTAGTAGTCAGCACAGGATCTAATGAAATGATTTCTGCGACCTTATCAACCTCTATGTCGTTTTTACTGAATTCAGACACTAGCTGCAGACTACTGTTTTGTTTTTCGCTTATTTCTTTACCACCAATAATGGTAGGGTTTTCAAGGAAGTCGCCTTGAAATAGGTCAAACCCTAGCGCTTTACAATTTTCGTATACCGTTTGGCTTTCCACTTTTTCTGCCAGTATTAAGCACTTCGACTTCTTTAAAATTGGTAGGCTTTTACTAAGTTGTGACTGGGTCACGTTAAGCACATCAACTTTTATTACTTTAAGGTATTTAAAAAAAGAAGCTTTAGATGGGTCTAATGCATATTCGCTTAGCGCAAAATCAAAGCCTTTGCGTCGCAATTGCTGAATACGTTTCAGGTTTGATTCCGTAGGCTCTACCGAAGCCAATATTTCCAAAATTATGTTTGGTTTTACCGCATAAATATCATCAGTTTCACTCAAGAAGGTTTGATCGACGTTGATAAAAATAGGTACATCTAAATGCCGTTCACTTTCAGCGATACTCTCACAAACATTGGCTAATCGCTTTGTGGTCATAAACTTTTTTGATGGGCACACATTTACGCTTGAAGAGGTATCTTCCGCCCCTTCATCTAAGCATAAGAACTCACAAGCATAGATTTCGTGGTTTTCGTTAAATACAAGCTGCCTTGCAGTTAACACATCCTTCACCATCGGCTACTCCATAAGATTACTAGGCTGCGGCTGAAAATCGGCCACTAATTAAAATGCATTAGGAAGCAATAATTGTCCTTATCTAGACCGCGCTGATCTTCGCAATTATCGCTATTGTCATCTACATTAAAATTGTCGCGGTTTTAACTGGCTTCATTACAAAGCGAGAACAAAATTAATTAGAAAAACCTTATGTAATAAATATTTAAGACAGGTTTTTATAAAACTGTTTGGCGATTCTTAAATAATAGACCACCTTTTCATGACTATAAAAGATATTGAAATTAATAGAGACCTGAAAAAAACCCAAAGTCTCATAAATCTGTTTTATCATCCCGTGCTTGTGGTTAATAACGACTTGGACATTCTGGCTTCAAATAATAAGTTGAATGAAAGTGAGGCACTGTCTTCCAATTTGCCAACTATTATAGATGCCATAGTACCTTTGCTAAACGGCGAGCAAGAACTGGCTTTTTGCGTGATAGAAGGCGAAGAAAAACTGTGCACGGCCATGCCCATGGAACATGGGAGGACTCTAGTTAAAATTGCTCGCTCTAAGCCATCTGCGCTAGCAAAACGATACTATAACTTGGTTACCGCAATCGATAAGATACCCGATGCCGCAATAATTTGTAGTGACGGAAAGATTGACCTAGTTAATGAGCAATTCCAAAACATATTCCCTTTTTGCGGGAACAAAAGTTTAAACGGTGTGCCATTAGATTCCATTCTTAACGATTTTAGTGACTATTTCGCACAAGGGGATAGCCATCTACAGGCTGTTACCTATCGCTTTTTACGACGGAAATTTAATAGTAAGCAAGAGATGTCTTTGTCGTTCACAGCGCCCGACGGACAATTCTATGAGTATCGCGATAATCTCACTTTCACAGGTGGACGTGTTGGCCTCATTATCAATGAGTCACAAATAAAAGGGCTGAACGAGCAACTCGAAATCTCTTTTAATGAAGCCACCGCACTTAGCAATGCAAAAAGCAACTTCATGGCAGCAATGAGTCATGAGATACGCACCCCATTAAATGGCATTATAGGTCTGCTAGATTTATGCGAGCATCAAGAAGAGTTTAAAGGGAATGAGCTATTAAAAAGAGTGTCTAAAAGCTCTATCTCACTGTTAAGCCTCATCAATGATGTTTTAGATTTCACTAAGTTTGATGCCAATATGGTACAGCTCTCGCCGTCAGACGTTAATTTGAGAGTACTGTGTGAAGAGCTAATTAACACCTTCTATGGACAGGCAAAGCAGCAAAATGTGGAACTTACGTTGTTTGTCGATCCCGTCATATCTCGAATTGTTAGTGTAGATGAACTTCGCCTTACCCAAGTACTCACAAACCTTATTAGCAATGGTCTGAAGTTTAATCAAAAGCTAAATGCAACACTTCGCCTTGAGGTATTGCAAGATGATTTAACCAACTACATTCACTTCAACGTTATTGATAATGGGATTGGGATAGAGAGTACTAAAGTACATACGATTTTTGATCGCTTCACCCAAGCTAATGATGATATTCACAAAACGTTTGGTGGCACCGGACTTGGGTTAAGCATCTGTCAGAAAATAGTACAGTTAATGGGTGGCGGTATCTATGTAGACAGTGAGCTAGGCAAAGGCTCTACCTTTGTGGTGCAACTACCATTAGAAGCCTGCTCTGCGCCGGAAATAGAGCTAGCGCCAGCAAATTTAGACACGTTCACTTTTGAAACTAACAGCGCGGTATTTTTTAACGACCTCAATCGCTATGCACAGCGATTCCACTTTAAGGCCATCTTAACAGACGCCTTACCCAGTAACGCATTGCCAAACCACTTCTACTTACTGGATGCATCTAGCGGCTGTGAAACCGAAGTAATTAATATTGAACAGGCATTGCAAGATAACAGGCCTCCTATCCCTGTGCATCAAATCGCGCTGCTCGTGGATAATGTGAATATGCATGCCCAGCTAACTATTAAGCAAATTCATCTCGCTCCACTCAAGTTAGCCGAATTGTTAAGCCTAGCAGCACCACACTGCCCTTTCTTGTCGGCTACTGCTGCAAGTATGTCACCCAAAAACATTTCCGACCGATTGCGAATTTTAGTAGTAGAGGACAACCCAGATAATATTTACGTGCTCAAAAAACAGTTTGATGCGCTGAACATTAAAGCAAGCTTTGCAATGTCTGCTGAAGAAGCGATTATTTTCTTCGAACAACAGCCGTTCAATGTGGTTATTAGCGATTACCAGATGCCCGTCATTACTGGTGGAGAACTGATTGGTATTTTGCGATGTTTAGAAGAAAGTGAACAGCGACCCAAGTCTACCATGCTAATCCTTACCGCCGACAATTCTAAGCAGTGTCAGGCTCACTGTAACGAGGTGGGTGTCGATAGAATCTTAATGAAGCCCTTAACCTTGCAAACCCTAGCAGATTTAATTAGCCGTCTTAACAGCGAACAATCCGCCCTGACTTCCTCTGTGGAAACCGTCACAGATGAACACGATGCGGAAAATCTCCTCTTTGAAGCGGACTTTTTTGATGACAGTAGTGAGGTTAATAGTAAGGTTGATTCTACGCGTGTTTTTGATATTGCAGCACTCACCGAAATTGTTGGCGATATTAGCCCACAAGAGGAGTACGACTATTTATGCGGGTTTGAACAAAGCCTGAGTAAAGACTTGCCTCTTATGCTTGATGTAGTGGATGTTGAAGACTGGCAAACCCTCTCGAAGTTTGCTCACAGATTGAAAAGTAGTGCCAGAATTGTTGGTGCTTATCATTTAAGCCAGAAGTGCGAAACGGTGGAACATATAGGGCGTCAAATTCCCGCAGAACCACTCATATTGTTAGATTGGGAAGAAATGAAACTCGCTATTGAAGAGCTCATTACCCATATAAGGAAGTATTTGGAAAATCATGACTCAACCCAGTGAAGCACAAATTGTACTCTACATTACAGAGCCGCAAAGTGACGAAATCGTTCTTGAGGTTATTAAGAAGCATTTTGATGACTACGTTACCTGTGATTCTTTAAGAGACTTATGCAAGCTATTAATTGATTCTAAGCCCAAAGTGCTTTTGCTGACAGGCGACTCATTAGAGAAAAGCTTGTTTACTTATTACCGCACACTGGAAGCACTAAAATCATACCATCTATGCAACCACAAGATAGTTAGTTTAATACCTCGTCAGTTTGAAAGAGAAGCTTATGAAGCCCATGCGGCGGGGATTATCGATGATTACATGATTGCCCGGCCGGTTTATGAACTACATCGCATTATATTAATTTGCGAACATTTATTCAGCGAACTAGGGGTGCATGTTCAAGATAAAGAGATGCTGGCTCAACAAACCTACTTTAGCAAAATCGATCATTTTGATGACAAAATAAAGCAGGCTTTAAAACAAGGCCTAGACTACAAAAATCAATTACAGTTAGAGTTTGAAAGCTCTATTGTAGAAATTGAAAACGCATTAGAACGCGCAGTAACACGGGTAGAAATGGAGCAGTCCGTAGATCTTGATATTGCCAAGTTACAAGAGACCCTATCTAAAATAAAGTCAGACCAAATTCGCCCAGAGCTAATTAAACTGCAAGCAAGGGCAATTAGCTTATTAGAAAAAACCCTTGATTTAAAAACCGCAGAATTAACGTCAAATACTAACGCTGAAGAAGCAACGACAGGTGCGAGCACTGAAACAAGCGCAGACGAAAAAGACAAGGGCTATGTCTTTAACCGACTATACAACCAAGATATCGACCCTGAAAAAATACTGGCAAAAAAGAACGACGTGCCCTCTATTCTTGTGGTTGAGGATGACATTATTAGCCTTCAATTAACTAAGCGATTGATTGATAAATATAAGATGCATTGCGATACCGTTACCACAGGCAGGCAAGCCTTCGCTTCTTTGACCGCCAAAAAGTACGACCTTGTGCTGATGGATGTGAATTTACCAGACACTAATGGCATCTACATTGTAGGCCAGGCTAACTCGGAGCAAAGCCTAAATGCTGACACACCGATTATTATGTTGTCGGGGGATAAACATAAAGCCACGGTGACTAAAGCGATGCAAAAGGGAGCTAAGGGTTACATTATTAAGCCCCTGCAAAAAAGCTCGTTTGATAGGTTAATTGAAAAATATATCCCTAAGGCTTAAACAAACACTTAGGTAGTTATTCACCGTTTTATTTGAAAAAAGGCTGTATGGGGAACCCTGACGGGAACCCCGTTACATTAGAATAGGTTTGGCAGAGTAGGTCTGGCCCTGCTACTTTTTTGCAGCTTTAATTTTATTCTTCGCTACTGCGAATTCGAAAAACGTTCTTATATCAAGTTCGTAAATACGCTGCCAGTAGGTCTCTGCAAGTTCAGCGTTGTCGTTTTCTATGTGGTTTAGCGCTGCAATGAATAGGGCTTCAGACTGTTCGCAGCGATCACTCGCCAGTGCCATCAATTGCGTTTCATCAATACTGCCTTTGGCAAAGTTAAGCATCCCTTTTTGCCAATCGTCCAATTCAAGTTGCTCAGAGGCAAAGTTTAATAGCTCACGACTTTCTTGGCCATTACCCTGCATTCTATAGCCATACGCACCATAAAGTACCCCATAGATTCGAGCCTCGTCAGCTTGACTATAACGACTAGCAAGATTACCTACTTTATCCCAATTTCCCGCCGCAATATTTGCGTAAATTTGGGTAAGTAAAATCTCTGCTTTGCTATCAACATCAGTTATCTCATAGTCGATGACTTTATCGATTTTGGTATCCCATAAATACATTTCATTTAAATAACTCTGATAGCTAGGATCTAATTTAGCCGCTTTTTGTGCGGTATAGACGGCCAACGTGGTTTTATTGCTAATACGGAATAATTCCGCGAGTAAATTAAAATGAAATGGATCATTAGGAAAAGACTGCGTCAGAAGACGGCTTTCAGTAATGATATCGTCTAATGGTTTATAAGTGCCCGTATCACACATATTATTAAGTGCGTATTCCGTTTGATAAAGCACCCAGTCCGACTTTGCATCAGGATTACTATCATCTCGCTTGCGCGCCGCCTCTACAATGTATAACGCTAATTCAACCTGATCCTGATTATAATAATAATAAGCTAACTCTAAAGCCCCATTCATAAAAAATGGATTGTCACGAACCGTTTGTTTTAACGCCGCTAACATTTTTTCGTCTTGGGGTTGCTCGAGTAAGTAAGAGACATACACCGGCGGTGCAATATCTAACGTACTCAAAAACGGGTGCTGATTATAAAAACCTTGCCACTTTTGTTCGTCGTATTCTTGCTCTACAAATGCTAATTGCAAATTCAACCGGTAATAGTGAAAAGCAAAATACCGATCGTTAGGCGCTTGTTTTATGCCTTGTTGCAAATTGCTTTGCAGCTTATTCAATAAGTCATAATCCGGCTCTCGCTCAAACGCCTTTAGCTGGTACTCAACTAAATTGCGCAATGCCTGCGAATCGTTAGGATAATTCTTAACCTGCTGCTCTAAACCAACGAGTTCAGACGAGGCATTTACATTTTGGGTTGAAGTAGACTCACAGCCGCTCAGTAATATCGCACCAGCAAGTAGTACAATTCGGTAAAACATCATCTAATAATCCTTTATGTACTAATACTGATAGCCAAGCGATTCAGCACGCTCGAACGCCGCTTCAGACAGAGCGTCTTTGCCATTAAAACCATGCACAATACCCAGTAAAAACTGCACTTCCCCATTATCTTTGTTGCCATTAGCAAGTTCGGTAACATATTCCAACGCCTCGTCAAAGCGCCCACTATCAAGTAAGGCTCGCGAGTGCGCTATTTGCTCTTCTATCGATAACGCTTCGTGGCTTTGCGGTGATGTTGCCACCACCTTGTCATAGACGAACATACTCTCGCTGCCTTTTTGAAAGGCATCAATAGCATTAAAAAAGGCCGCATATTCTTCAACCGGTATGGTTTGCGCATACAGTACAAACTTTGAGGTACTTGTTACCTCGTTGTCACTAGGCTGCGCAGTATGTGTAATTTCAAAAAATGGGTTTTGATAATTACTGGCAGGCCCATTTTGCACTAGTTCTGCATCTGACCAAGGGGCTGGATAAGTAATAGAAAGTTCTACCGTAATGGGTATTTGTATATAAAGGTCTTGGTCGCGCTCAGATACAGGTTCCATGATGGAAAAACCGGTAAAGACTTTTAAAATTTGCGCATAATTCATGCTGTAATGAAAACGAGAAATGTCTTCAGTAATAGAGAGTAAATCTACAAAATCTCCCTCTATTTCAAAAGGTGTAGCCGAGTCTGCGGGATCCGTTGCGGTAAACGACGTTACTCGATTATCGTGAACAAATGGCGACAGAAGTTGCTCTACTACAGCGCGCTTTTCTGGCGAAAATTGATAGTAATTACGAAGGTTCGTTTCTACCTGACCGTCAAAACTCATCTTTACTGATGCGTCTAATGCAGAATCATTCAGCGAATAATCAACCGCCACTTTTGCCACATTCTCTTCAGGTTGAACATGGGGAACCTCTACTAGTTCACCCGCGCTGCCCGTTACCACAAATGTACGTTTGCCCCCAAGCATGGCACTTAACCCCGGGAAAGTGCCCGTTTGGCCACTGGTATCTAGCCAATAACTACCTTCATCCGTGGTAACGTAAGTGATCATATGGTTAAAGTTAAGTGCTGGTAAATCGTCAAATACAACACTTCCATTGTAGGTATTTACGAGTGCTGGTGATGCTTTTATACCGGCTTCGTTGAGTAGCGCCACAATAAGAGTTGTTTGGTCTTTACAGTCACCATAGGCGTTCTGCAGCACTTCTTGCGCAGTATGAGGCTGATAGCCCCCACGATTAACATGTGCACCTATATAACGAACATTTTTTTGCATGTAATCAAACACCGCTTTTACTTTATCGGTCTGGGTGTCCTGCTCACTAAACAGTTCATTCGCTAACGCGGTAACATTATCTGCTGGCATCAAGCTTGGCTTGAATAAGTCCCAGTACCAATCATCTACTGTTTTCCAATTGTTCATCGTAGAGACGTAAACAAGAGGTAAGGTTTCATCGATAGGCGGCATGCCAGACTCAATTTCTATGCCTTCTAGCTTATCCATTTTCCACACGTATTGCGTTGTGCTTTCACTTTTCGTCACAAGCGGAGACAAATCAGTGTTTCGATTTTCGATATATAAATCAACGGAATTTGGAATAGTGAGTATTGTTAACGAGGTCAGAATAGGGTCGATTCGCACCCAGTTTTTCTGCGGCAAAAACTTTACTTGGTTAAAGCGAATGCCGGTGAACCATTCACCATCGATAATCGCTTTGGTCTGCTTTTCGTTAATTTGGTACTCGATAATATTACCCACTTTTAATTGAGGCACAGCGAACTCAATTCGCTTCATATCATCAAGGTAATCGTCGTTATTCGCTGCCACCTCAGAGATAGCATCGTCTTGCATATTGAAAATTTGACCATCAGCAGCAATTACCCGAGCAAAATCGATACTACTAGTATGGTAATAAGCATTGAACGAGTTAACTAATTTTGAATAGTCAGATACCGCTTCTTCGCTTGCAATATAGATAGCACGGTAATATTTGGTGGACTCTAAACGTTGCTCGTCGACCGTAATTTCGGTTCTGCGACTGAGTATTACCGCCCCCCTGTCTGCATATTCTGTAGCGTCCGTTTTGAGTGCTAATAAAGTCTCGGCATCGGGACCTATACTCGTCGTTTCTGCACTTGCGTTAGTTATCGATAAGAAACTCAAAAAGATAACGAACACTCGGATATATACTGCCATCCCATTCTTCCTTGTTGATACAAATTCCAACCAAACGCGTGCGTTCAACTGTTTATTTTTTAAGTTATGCTGCCGTATCTTGCGTTAATTGTCGATAAGAGATTTCTTATATCAGTGCCCCTTTAAATTTGTCTGATACATATCGCGCTTCACAACGAGCTAATTAGCTACTAATCAATTAATTTTGAACAAAAAAAAGCCCTTAATATAAGGGCTTAGTATCTATTTTTTTGATTTACAAAAAAGCTTTATCAGAATGTTGGGTAGGACACGTGCGCCCAAAAGGGTTAGCCGTTGTCCCCCCACCGAACCGTACATGCACATTTCTATGCATACGGCTCTCCGCTAGACTTAGCAAAGTTTCTATAGTCTGGCAGAGTCCCTCTGTGAAGATCGACATGACAGTCCTTACATAAAACTAACGTCTTCCGATAACGAGCAATCATCAGTCTTTTCCAAGGTTCTGTACCATCCTTAATATCTTTCAGTTTACGCACATGGTGAACTTCGAGATATCCAGTAATGGTGCCGCAGTATTCACATTTGTTACCTGCCATTCTGTCTAGCAATTCAGTTCTGCTCGAATATTTATAAACATTCGGAAACGGATCGGCAAAACCTGCTAGCGACACACTTCGATTTTTAAGTTGAAAAACTTCGAGTTCATAAAGTTTTCCATTACGTATTTCTCTGTGGATATATCGACCATCTGCCTGCTTCAATCGACGTGCGATCTTAGTTCTAGATGTGCGATGTTTTCCAGCCAGCGTCTTAAAAAGACTGTTCATCCATATCCAATGTAGCTTGTTCAGATATAGAACTGGTGCTAGGTTATAGTAGTTGGCATAGCCACGCATTTCAGCATTGTATTGACTAATAATTTCATAGTCAGACAAGTACATCATTGCAGGCTTTCCTCTACAACCATCCATGCCAGTTTCGTAATTCCCATAGCCACGGAGCGCACAGAATTTCTGTATTTTCACTCTCGGAACACCAAGGTGAATGTGTTCAGTAATGGTACGCTTTACAGCGTGAGTTTTACTGCCATCCGAGTTGTGTCCCACAACACATTTAACTCGTTTATTTTCCCTACGACATAGAACTTCATATCCGAGAAAGATAAAACCTTGTTTCGGGTCAACTACGCTTGATTTCTCTTTCGATACTTCAAGCTTCAATACCGACTCAACAAATTCAGTAATGTCAGACATTACTTGCATTGCTTCCTGCTTAGAACCAATAATCCCAATTAGGAAATCATCAGCATATCTAACATACCGCATACGCTTAAAGTTCGGATCGTCCATAAGAACACTAGATGTATTCGCTAGTTGCTCTTCAAGGTTTTTGATTTCCATTTCCCATTTGGCTATTTTCTGCTCATCAGCAGGGAAGCCAGATGCACCATAACCTTGTCTTATCCACTTTATACGGTTAGCTCGATTTTGTAGTGCCCGTTTGTATTCAGGGTTGGGTTTCCTTCGTCCTCCAGTACTAAACTCTTTGATTTTAGTTTTCATAAACTCATCGAGTTCGTGGAGAAAAACATTAGCCAATATAGGAGATATTATTCCCCCTTGTGGTGTCCCACTGTGGGTGCCAAAGTAACGCCATTCTTCCATATAACCAGCTTTCAAAAACTTATTGAGAAGTCCAAGGAAAGCCCGATCATCAATCTTTTTGCTAAGAAATTTCAGCAGGAGATCGTGGTTGATGTTGTCGAAGTATCCCTTAATATCGACATCACAAACCCATTTGGTGCTTTTCCAACCGTTACGTATTTCAGTAAGTGCTGTATGGCATGACTTGTTGGGGCGAAAACCATAGCTCCAGTCACTAAAAACTGGTTCATAGACTTCCTCAAGGATCATTCGCATGACCTCCTGAATCAACTTGTCATCGCCACTGGGAATTCCTAGTGGTCGTTTCTTACCATTCGGATTTCTCGCGTCCTTAGGGATGTGTGTGCGTCTGCAAGGTTTTGGACGATAGTCACCTGATTTAATTAGGTTGATAATATTTTGAACTCTATCAACACCCATACCATCAAGTGTGTTTGAATCTACCCCTTTCGTCATGGCTCCACGATTAGAATAGATGTTGGCATACGCCTGCATCCAAAGATCTTGATGATTACACATTATTTTGTGTAACTTTTTGACCTTATAGCCTTGCTTACTTGCTTTATTAATACCAATCAGAGCATTGAGTGTTCTTTCTAATAGCACTGACTATTGAACCTCGCTTCTTTTGGTATCGTGTCTAACTGTCTCCCTTCCCCCCTATATTTAAGCTTTCGTACGAGTTACCTCGATACTTATACTCAAATTTCAGGTCGGATTTGAACCGACTGCTACCTCATTACAAGGCTACGTTGGGTACTATGGAGCCTCCGTCACCATATTGGTTGTTCATTTCAAACCAACTTAGGTGATCCCGCATTTCTTTATAAATAAGATACGTCCCACTTAGGTTTCACTTACGTCCAATTACCACTCTCACCGAGCAGGTGCCAAGATTGTTGGATACGATAGCCTTCTAAAAATAATTATCGTAAATCTTGGTATGACTCCTGAACTATCGTGAGTCAAAGATATCCCGAAACCCACTATGGACTATGATTCAACCAATCAGGTTTAACCTTATGGGACTTGCAATGACTGGCGCAAAGTAGATAGTTTCCCCGCCACCAGCCTTTTGACCTAACATGCTGCACTCCCCTCCCTCTTTCGAGGTTCAAGTCTATTACTAGACAAGGATAAGTTAGGCTTGCAATAGGCTTTCCAACAGCCTATACTTGCGACAAGAAATAGCCGTAAGCGATTGATTTATAAAGCAAAACGGCGCACCTAAAACGGAATGTCGTCATCAAAATCAAAGTCTGGCTCAGCCATTGGAGGCTGCTTAGGCTGTGACTGACCGCCACCTTGGTTAGGTGCTGGCTGTTGATAGCCGCCCTGGTTTTGACCACCTTGATTTTGGCCGCCTTGTTGCTGATAACCGCCTTGGCTTTGACCACCTTGTTGCTGGTATCCACCTTGCTGGTTATTCTGAGGGCGTTGATAACCGCCACCCGCATTACCACCGCCACCTTCACCACCGCGACCACCAAGCATTTGCATTTGGTCTACAATGATTTCTGTAGTGTAACGGTCTTGGCCTGACTGATCTTGCCACTTGCGCGTTTGCAATTTACCTTCAACGTAAATTTGAGAACCCTTTTTCAGGTATTCTCCGGCAATTTCTGCTAAGCGACGGTACATAGTAAGGCGGTGCCACTCAGTGCGTTCCTGCATTTGGCCTTGCGGATCTTTCCAGCTTTCGCTGGTAGCCAAGCTTAGGTTCGCAACGGCGTTACCGTTAGGCATGTATCGTACTTCAGGATCATTACCTAGATTTCCCACAAGAATGACCTTGTTAACGCCTTTCGTTGCCATTGGTGTCTCCTGTAACGTATTTAGTGCCTTGCTGCTCTATCACTTTGTGACAACAACAAGTGCGAAAGTTTCATCGATATTAGCCGGTTAGTATATCTTATTTTGAACGGGAGAAATTAAGTTTTTTCTCTCCCGTGTGCTTTCAAATTTGAACGCTATCAAAATATTCATCGCTTGTCGGCTGAACTTTCGCATGGTTTTATCGGGCGCTTGATAGCTTAAGCGCCCAAACCATTACCAATTACTTTCTAACTCCACCGGCTCTTTATTGTCAGCAGCGCTTTACCACCAAGCGCCGTAGAAGGCGATAAGCAAACACACTACGGCGAACGCGGCAATATTAAACCCTTTCGTTGTAGCGAATTCGACCTCATCTAAATCTACCGCGTTTTCATGTATACCTTTTTTCTCGGCAAGCGACACGATAATAGCCACAGAAACACAAAGTAAGAACACAATTCCAACGCGGTCGATAAACGGCAGTTCAGGCCAGAATTGACGGAATACAATACTAAGTACAAAGGAACCTAGTGCCGCACACAGTCCACCGGTTGCAGTGGTCTTCTTCCAGAACATGCCCAATACAAACAAGGCGCAAATACCTGGCGTAAAGAAGCCTGTAAACTCTTGGATATATTGAAAGGCTTGGTCGAAATTACCCAACAATGGTTTTGCGGTAATCATGGCAATAATTAGTGATACAAAGCTCACTATACGGCCTACTTTTACATAGTGATGTTGGCTTTCATTTGGGCGTTTGTCTTTGTATAAATCCATCGTAAAAATAGTCGATACACTGTTGGTCATCGAAGCTAACGACGACACAATAGCTGCTACTAACGCGGCAAAAATCACCCCTTTCAACCCTACTGGCATCATGCTCATTAGTGATGGGTAGGCTTGATCAGGCTTTGAAAGCTCGGGAACTAGTAGCACAGCTGCAATGCCTGGCAACACTACAATCAGTGGCATTAACAGTTTAAGGAATGCAGCAAACGCAATTCCTTTCTGGGCTTCTTGTAGGCTTTTCGCCGCCAATGTGCGCTGAATAATATATTGGTTAAAGCCCCAATATGAGAGATTCATTATCCACATACCGCCAATAAGTACGGAGATACCCGGCAAATCCATATAGTGCGGATTGTCTTTCGATAAAATCATATCGAATTTTTCAGGCAGCTGGTTGCTAAGGTCGATAAAGCCTTGAATAGGGCCGTTACCACCACTGATTAAATCAAGCGCGGTGTAAGACAAAAACAGGCCGCCGAATATTAACAATACCACTTGAATAATGTCGGTAAGTGCCACAGCTTTTAGCCCGCCGTATAATGAGTAAGCCAGCGAGAAAGCACCTAGGAATATCATGCCGTAAACCATGTCCACACCAGCAATGGTGTTAATGGCTAAAGCGCCCAACCACAAGACTGCGGTTAAGTTTACAAATACGTAAACCCCTAACCAAAATACTGCCATGACTTTACGCACTCGATGGTCGTAACGCTGCTCTAAGAACTGCGGCATGGTATATATTTTGTGCTTTAAGAAAATAGGTAAAAAGTATTTTCCTACAATAATAAGTGTGATGGCTGCCATCCACTCATAAGAGGCAATAGCTAAACCTAGCTGATAGCCAGAGCCTGACATACCAATGATCTGCTCTGCCGATATATTTGCTGCAATCAGCGAGGCCCCTATTGCCCACCACGGCAAGCTAGAGCCTGCTAAGAAGTAGTCGTTCGTATCTTTTTCGTGCCCCTGCTTTTCCCTTGATACCCACCATGCGATGCCGATAAGCGCCACCACATAGATCACAAACACTGTGATATCTAACGATGCTAATTTCATAGTTTTTCCCAACGATTATTTTAGTTTTGCGGTGCGAATTTTCTCGATGCAGGGTCGATGAAGGCTATTATTATTATTATTATTAAAGTTAAAGTCCGCACCATGACTTTCTTTATGACTTCGCCAAAAAGCGCATCATTAATATCACATTTCATTAACTTAGATGAACAAGAAATATAAATTTAAGACAAAAAAAGCGTTGTCTTGAAATTCAAAACAACGCAAGGGTCACAAGTAATCGTTAACGGGAGTCTTGTGTATTACATGGAAAAATTAAGCAAAGGCACCTTGAGTGGCTGTGCATACATAAATATCGGCTTTGTAGCCAGTCTCGTCGAAGTACTTGTCGGCCACCACTTGCTTAACCGCATCTACTGAGTTGGTGGGAACTAACGCCACAACGCAGCCACCAAAACCACCGCCAGTCATGCGAACGCCACCGGTTTTACCTAATACTTCACCAATAATCTCTACAAGGTAGTCAATGGGCGGTACGGTAATTTCAAAGTCATCGCGCATAGAAACATGAGACTCCGCCATAGCCTCACTCACGGTGGTGATATCACCTACCTTCAATGCTTCGCTGGCACTTAATGTACGCGCATTTTCAGTAATAATATGGCGTGCACGGCGATAAACCACTTCGGGCATATGAGGCTTAGCGGTTTCGAGCATTTCTATCGTTGCTTCACGTAACGACGGAACGCTTAATAACGACGCGCCTTGCTCACACTGTTCACGACGCAAATTGTATTCGCTGTCTACCAAACCACGTTTTACATTTGAGTTAATGATCACAATTTGATGTGATGATGGCAGTGGAGAATGTTCAATCGCCAGTGATTGGCAATCAAGCAACATTGCACTTCCTTCGTGACCCATTGCCGATACCAATTGGTCCATAATGCCGCACGAACAACCCACAAAGGTGTTTTCAGCTTTCTGACCAAGTAAGGCCGCTTGAACACCGTCTAGCGGTAATTCATATAGCGCGCTAAGGGCTTTCAAAATAGCGATTTCAAAAGAAGCAGATGAGCTTAAGCCCGCACCTTGTGGCACGTTGCCTGTAACAACAAGATTAGCACCAGCAAAATCAGGTAAGGCATCTTTAAGGACTTTAACCACGCCACGCACATAGTTCGCCCAGCCTTGATTATCGTCATACTGAATATCGTTAAGTGAAAACTGGTTTTGTTGGTTTTCATAATCAAGCGCAGACACAACAATATCGTTGTCTTCACGTTTGGACGCAGCAACCCACGTACCAAAGTTAATAGCGGCTGGAAACACAAACCCTTCGTTGTAGTCGGTATGCTCACCGATGAGGTTCACTCGACCTGGCGCGTGGGCAATGAGCGTAGGCTCTGTGCCGAAACAACGTGTAAATTCTGATGAAAGTAACTGGTTATCCATTGGTGTTCTCGCGTTTCTTATAATGCACTACAGGCAGTGCTTTTAATCGGTCTGCAGCTTGCTCGGGCGTAAGGTCGCGCTGAGCTTCAGCCATCATTTCGTAGCCAACCATAAATTTGCGTACACTCGCTGAACGTAAAAGTGGTGGGAAGAAATGGGCGTGTACAGTCCATTCTGGATGCGTTTTGTTATCGAACGGCGCACTATGCCAGCCCATCGAATACGGGAATGACGTTTCAAATAAATTGTCGTAGCGACTGGTAATATCACCAATAATTTGCGCCAACGAGTACGATTGCGCATCGGTTATTTTATCTAATGACTGTACGTTAAAGCGTGGAAGCAATAAGGTTTCAAAAGGCCAAGCAGCCCAGTATGGCACCACGACAACCCAATCATCATTTTGGCAAACTACGCGTTCCTGCTTTTCAACTTCTTGTTCGGCGTAATCAAGCAGCATGGGGCGTTGGTTTTCTGCATAGTATTGACCAAGTTGAACCAGCTTTTTCGCCGGGTCTGAAGGTAAGTGCTGCTGCGCCCATACTTGACCGTGAGGATGTGGGTTTGAACATCCCATTGCTGAGCCTTTGTTTTCAAACACTTGAACCCAAGTAAATTCTTTACCTAGCTCTTCGGTTTGTGCTTTCCAACAATTCACCACTTCAGTGCGTTCATCGTCGGTAAGCTCCGGCAGCGTTTTGCTGTGATCTGGAGAGAAGCAGATAACACGGCTGCAACCTTGCTCGGTTTCAAACTGGAACAACCCACTTTTTTCACTGGCTTGTTGGGTATCTTTTTTCAATGCAGCAAAGTCATTTTCAAAAACGAATGTGCCCGTGTAGCTTGGGTTTACCTCACCGTTCACCCGAGTATTGCCTGGGCATAAATAGCAAGTGGGATCATATGACGGCTTTTGCTCGTTCGAAGGCTCTTCAGATTGTCCTTGCCAAGGGCGCTTGGCGCGATGTGGCGACACTAAAACCCATTCACCTAGCAATGGGTTATAACGGCGATGTGGATCGTCAGTTGGGTCGAAGGGCTTTCCCATAATTTCTCTCACTATTTATTTGGCTTTCGTTGCAATTTTGCCACACCGTCACCAAATAAATTTTGTGTGAGTGGGTGTAATCAAACCAAAAAGGTTAAACGTTTACCCTCAATAATATAGTAAGGGCTCACGATTATCAATTATCGAATAAAGATAATACGTTGTTAAATAAATTAACAATTCAAATGTACTATCTTTTCGTTTAATTCAGCGTAAATTTATACCGTATTTCCGCGGCAAAGGGTTTATCGGGGTAAATGATGCAATCAGGAAACTCTGGTTTATTCGGTGCATCGGGAAAGTGCTGGGGCTCTAAACATAATGCGCCAAGCTGACTGTCAGTTTCTAGGCTACCCGTATAGAACTGAATACCCGGTAAGTCGGTGTATAAATCCATTTGCAGATTTGTATCTTCAGCAAACACTTGTGCCTGAGGCTTTCCAGCTACCTGCTTGTTTAATACGAAGTTGTGATCGTATCCACCCACCAGATTATACAAATCATGTGATTTTGCGCTGTTTTCGTTCACCCGGGTGAATCCGCTAAAGTCGAAGGGCGTACCGGCTACTTTTATAAGTTTGCCTGTTGGCAATAAAGTACTGTCTGCATCGGTAACCCGCTCTGCGTCAATTTGCACCAACGTGTTTTCAACAGTCGCATCTTTACTTAGCGTAAAATAGGCGTGCTGAGTAAGGCTGAAAGGGGTCGCTTTGTCTGTAGTAGCGTTCAATGAAAGCGATAACGTATTAGCATCATCTAGAATATAAACAGCCTCAACGTCTACGTTGCCAGGAAAACCTCCTTCGCCGTCAGGGCTAAATAAGCTTAAAGATAACGAAACACTGTCTGCATGCGTTTCTGCCTTAGCTTTCCACATCTTTTTGTGGAAACCTGGAATACCGCCGTGCAAGTTATGCTCCCCCCCATTTTTATCGAGGTGATACTCAGTACCCTCTAACGTAAACCTTCCATACCCAATGCGGTTAGCGAAACGCCCAACTATTGCGTTTCTGTAACTGGGATCGCCCACATAGCCATCTATGGTTGTATAAGATTGCACGCAAGCATGAAGCTTACCTTGGTTATCTGGTACATTTAATTCGTGAATTATGCCGCCATAATTCAAAATTTTCACCTGCATACCCTGTGAATTACTTAACGTGTAAAGAGTGGCGTTATCACCACTAACGACACCAAAATCAGACGCTTCAACTTTCATAACAATGCATTAACCTTTTTTGCAAGAAATGAAGATTACCATTTTTAATTAATAGGCTGGCACGACCTCAACAGCATGGAGGGTATACGTTTTCTTATTCTGTTTATAGTGCTATTTGGTAGAACATTTTTATGTTTTTTTGTAAATATACTGTACGCTGTATGCCATAACAGAGGATAGTTGCAGCCAATACGGCTAAATTGAGTAGCAAAAATGCTTACTGGCCTACCTAAACTGCGAGTCTTCACTTCTATAACCTAAATATTAATTGCTAATTTATCTGTATGGCTACGATTAAAGACATTGCTCAGGCTGCAGGTGTATCGCTTGCAACCGTTTCACGCGTTATAAATAACGGCCCTAAAGTTGGCAAAGATACCCGCCAGCGGGTAAAACTCATCATGGAAGAAATGGGTTATAGACCCAACGCAAACGCCAGAGCTTTGGTGACTAAGCGAAGTGCATCGCTAGGTGTAGTGTTAGCTGAACTTCATGACCCTTTCTTCGCTATGCTTGCCCATGGCGTTGAAACCGTCACTCGTAAGAATAACGTTCAAATTCTATTAAGTGCGGGCTCGATAGAAAAAGAAACCGAATTACGAGCTATCGAAATTCTACTAGAACACCGCGTAGAAGCCATGGTGGTTCACAGTAAAGCTTTAGATGACAAAACCCTTATCGACTTTGCTAAACAAGTACCAGGTTTTGTATTAATTAACCGCTACATTCCTGAAATTGCTAATCGTTGTGTTTGGTTAGATAACGTCACCGGCGGGCGCTTGATGGCTGAACATGCTATCAATCAAGGTCATAAAAAGCTGGCGGTAATAAGTAGCCAATATCGTATTGATGATCCTAACCACAGATTAGAAGGCATCGTAAACGCTGTCGAAGCAGCCAAGCTTTCCTTACCTGAAAGCATGATTGAGTATGCGACCCCAGATCAAGAAGGTGGTGAATTAGCCATACAGAACTTACTCGCTACTGGCGCTGAATTTACTGCGGTGCTTGCCTATAACGATGCAATGGCCTCTGGGGCAATGACCATGTTACAAGACCATGGCATTGCCGTACCCGAGCAAGTGTCGGTGATGGGCTATGATGATGTGTTGTTAGCTAAATATTGTCGCCCTAAATTGACAACCTTACGTTACCCCATAGAAATGATGGCAGCAAAAGCGGCAGAACTTGCATTGAAATACGCTGCAGGGGCAAAACCTGAAGAAGGCCTAACCTTTAAATACACGCCCACTATCGTTAAACGTGACTCGGTTGTACGGGTCTAGCACGCTGTTTTCTTGACTTTGTATGTGGTTAGGTTCTTACCTTTATAAATAGGTAAAAATTATGAAGGTAAGACACTACCTGTTAGAAAATTTCATGGATGATAGATCTTGACAACTTACTGAGCTTGATCTGTTAACGAAAATATTTATCCCCAATCCCCTGCTACTAGCGATCCTTACACCGCTAAAGATCTACTTATCAACCGATCTAAAATAAACTTGCTACAGCCCTTGATTTAATTGAGCTAACGTGATCTGACCAGTTAGTCTAGGAATATCACGATCTTGTCGTAGATTTATAAACTTAGGGAGTTACCAACAACTTGATCCACACTTTATCCACAGGTCTGAAAGTGTGATAAACCTTGATTCTACGGGCTTATATGGCTGATGAACCTTTGATATTCTTCTATCGCGAAGTCGTGTTTCAGTGTGGCGTTATGGGTAGCCCCGGGTACCACGCTAATGTACTTTGCATCACTCGCGGCAGTCGCTAATAACTGCTTGCTGATTTCAAATGGGGTGATGACGTCTTTCTCGCCTACCAATAACCAAAGTGGGCCTTCGTAATGTCGCAAAATAGGCGCTATTTGCATTAAATGTACTTCAGGGTGAAGTTTCATGCTGGTTAGTGAATTAGAAAACCCAGGCACCATATTGGCAATAAGATCGGATATGTCGTTAAACGCCCCATCGAGCACTAGCCCGCCAATAGGTTTGTTTGCCGCCACATAGCTTGCGAAATAGCTGCCCACGCCTCTGCCATGCACAATAGTGGGCAGTGACTTATCGAATATACCTTCGGCGTAATCAAAAACAGTTAATGCATCGGCTTTAATCGCATTAATGCTGAGCTTTTCAGATTTCTCACTGGCACCCACACCTTGGTAATCCATCCAAAGAATATTCGCTGGAATCTTACCTAAGCGATGCAACACGCTGTTGTTTTCACTCACCGGCATACGGTTATCGGCGTAAAAAACAATATTCACCACAGGTTCAGCATACGACACCGCTACACCTCTTAAGGTGAGGCCTTGCTCATTATCAATTTCTACGCGAGTAATCCCAGCTGAAGTTTTGTCTTGCTCGATGGCGGCATGTAGCTTTGTGGTAGTCAGTGGTTTTATTTGGTTGTCTTGATGAAAAAAAGCGCTTGGGGTTACATTAATCGCGCAGGCGGCCAAGCCCAATGACATAACAGCCACAGTGAATATTTTTGAAAATGTCATATCACAATCCTTGTTGACTACGTGTTTGCTTACACCAATGAATTTACTATCTTACCGTCTTTTACCATAACACATGTCATTCCTGCATCTAACGCTGCCCGTTGACCCATTTCAGTATCTTCAAATACCACACAATCTTCTGGCGCAACATGCATTGCTTCTGCAGCCATTAGGAAGGTTTCTGGGTGGGGTTTGCCGTTTTTGACATCATCGGCGGTGACCAATACTTTCAATTGATCGATAATATTATGATGACTTAATAACCACTCAGCATGTTGTCTGTCAGAGCCGGTGCCCACAGAAATTGGATGACTTTTAATGTAATGGTTAAATACGGCGAGGGTATCTGGAATTAACATAGGGATATCGGGTAACTTTTCTGAGGCACGCTTTTTAAAACCTGCCACTTCTTCGACATCGTTTTGTATATTGTATTTAGCATTCAACATCTCGACGGTCTCGAGTGTTGGTACGCCGCCTAAACTGTGGATGTAATTGGCATCAAAAGGGTAGCCGAATACTTCACAAGTCACTTGCCACGCATTGATATGTCTGCCCATTGAATCGACTAGGGTGCCATCCATATCAAAAATAATGCCTTTAAAAGACGATAAATCTATCACGGTCGCACTCCTTACGTTCGTTATTCTAGGCAATGAAAGCCAATATGTTTTCTACTAAGCGCTATCAATTACCGCTCTAGCTTGGGTAGCATCGAAATCTCGATTTACTTTTAAATATACCGTGCCATTTTGACTATTTAAAGTCACCTCTAAAACACCTGGAACCAAAGAAATATTTTTCTCTAACGCGTTTTGCTGCTGTTCAGTAAAGCTACCGTTCATCATGACACGCTTAACGCGGCTTACTTCCTTAAGCCCCCAAATAATATACAGCCAAATCAACGTGCTTACCGCCCCAATCATATAGGCAATATCAGGTGTCCAAATATCGGTCACAAAGCCAGATAACATGCCACCTAAAAAAGCGCCGAAGAACTGGAAGCTAGCATAAATCCCCATGGCAGTGCCTTTTTGACCCGCTGGCGCGATACTGGAAACAAGAGAAGGAAAGTTCGCTTCTAAATAGTTAAACCCAGTGAAAAACAGTACAACAGCTGCTGTAGTTACCCACCAGCTATGGTCTTTCATGGCAAGGGCTGCAAACGCACTGCCCATCAGCACCACGGCGAAAAATAGAAAGGATTTCGGCGTGCGACCTCGGGCCATTCCCATCATTATGACTAGCCCCACCACAGAAATACCTAATACCGGTAAATACACGGTCCAATGGGTATCAAGGGCCATGTCGAAATGCAGTAACGTTAAGGGAAGTTGTACAAATAGCAAAGTGATAAGCATGTGCAAAATAAGCACACTGACGTTTAAACGCCAAAGCTGTGAAGAGAACACCAAGCGTTTAAGTTGACCCTTTTGGGGTAACGTATCGCCGCTACTGAGTATTTCACCGTTTGGCACAACCCATTGCACTAGAGGCATACAAACAATAGCTAACATACCGGTAATAGCGAAAATACCAGCTAAACCCCAATTGTTAGCAATTAATGGCCCTAGCAACACAGCCATATAAAAAGAAAAACCAATAGCAATACCGATGATAGCCAATACCTTTGCCCGCTGGCTTTCACGGCTAACGTCGGTGGCTAATGCCATAATCGCACCAGCGATAGCGCCTGCTCCTTGCAATATACGCCCAACGATAAGCCAGGCCATGGTATCAGCGTTAGCCGCCACGAAGCTACCGAACGCAAATACAGCCAATCCGAACAAAATAACGGGCTTGCGACCCCATTTATCAGACATCATACCCATTGGAATTTGCAAAGCAGCCTGTGTTAAACCGTATCCACCCACCGCTAACCCCACCATTAGAGGCGAGTAATCTGAATAATCCATAGCAGCGACGGCTAATACCGGCATCACCATAAATAATCCCAGCATGCGAAGTACATAAACAGATGCAAGCGCTAGCGAGGCGCGCAATTCCAAAGCGTTCAAAGCTGTACCGTTCCTCTAAATCAGTCTGACAGATAGTGTGGGCGCGAAGTGTAGCATATATTGATAAGCTGCCCACGTTCGCAATAATCGATTAATGTAATCTTAAGGTGATCTCATTGATAGCCAATCAGTATAACTTGATCATGCAATGCAATATCAATTTGCTTGACGACTATGGCATACTGATTCTTTTTTTCGCACTTAGGCTTCAATGGATAAAATCGAGATACGCGGTGCCCGCACCCACAATTTGAAAAATATCGATTTAACACTGCCCCGAGACAAGCTGGTAGTGATAACTGGGCTTTCAGGCTCAGGTAAATCGTCTTTAGCATTCGATACCCTATACGCAGAAGGCCAACGTCGTTACGTTGAGTCGTTGTCTGCGTATGCTCGTCAGTTTTTGTCTATGATGGAAAAACCTGATGTTGATCATATAGAAGGTTTGTCGCCAGCTATATCCATTGAGCAAAAATCAACGTCGCATAACCCGCGTTCTACTGTGGGTACTATTACCGAAATTTACGATTACCTTCGTTTGATGTTTGCCCGTGTTGGCACGCCACGATGCCCTGACCACGATGTGCCGCTAGACGCACAAACCGTGAGCCAGATGGTAGATAAGGTGCTGGCAATGCCAGAAGGCAGCAAATTAATGCTGCTGGCGCCTATCGTGAAAGAACGTAAAGGTGAACATTTAAAAACCCTGCAGAATTTGTCTGCCCAAGGTTTTATTCGTGCGCGAATAGATGGCGATGTATGTGACCTGTCCGATCCACCGCCGTTAGATTTACATAAAAAGCATACTATCGAAGTGGTAGTAGACCGTTTTAAAGTGCGTGACGACCTTGCATTGCGCTTATCAGAATCATTTGAAACTGCATTAGCGTTGGCTGGCGGGAATGCGCTTGTAGCCGACATGGACAATAGCGATGCTGAAGAAATTGTATTTTCAGCTAACTTCGCCTGCCCGCACTGTGGTTACAGTATTAGTGAATTAGAGCCTAGATTGTTCTCGTTCAACAACCCTGCTGGAGCGTGCCCAACCTGTGACGGTTTAGGCACTCGCCAGTTCTTCGACCCAACACGTGTGGTGGGTAACGACGAGTTAAGTCTTGCAGGCGGCGCGGTTCGTGGTTGGGACAAACGCAGTTATTACTATTTCCAGATGCTGCAATCGGTTGCCGACCATTACGAATTCGACCTTACAGGCCCCTTTGGCGAGTTAGACGATAAGCACAAAGACATTGTGTTGTATGGCTCTAAAGGTAAGTCGTTAGCGTTTAAATACATTAACGAACGCGGCGATGTGATGGAGCGTAAGCACCCGTTTGAAGGCATTATTCCGAATATGGAGCGCCGCTATCGGGAAACTGAGTCTAACGCGGTACGTGAAGAGCTGGCTAAATACTTAAGCCAGCAGCATTGCAGTAGCTGTAATGGCACACGTCTACGTGTAGAAGCCCGTAATGTGTTTATTGAAGGCACGACTCTGCCCACCATTGCAGAAAAATCGATTGCTGATGCCTATGATTTTTTCGAAAATTTGTCGTTGGTAGGCCAGAAAGCGCAAATTGCAGAGAAAATTCTAAAAGAAATTCTCGACCGTTTACGCTTTTTGGTTAACGTTGGTTTGAACTACTTATCCCTTTCGCGCAGCGCCGATACTTTGTCAGGCGGTGAAGCACAGCGTATTCGCCTTGCTAGCCAAATTGGTGCTGGGCTAGTTGGCGTAATGTATGTTCTTGATGAACCCTCTATTGGGCTTCACCAAAGAGACAACGAACGCTTATTGAAAACCCTAAGACACTTGCGTGATTTAGGTAACACGGTATTGGTGGTTGAGCATGATGAAGATGCCATTCGTGAAGCCGATTATATCGTGGATATTGGCCCTGGAGCCGGGGTACATGGCGGAGAGATTATTGCCGAAGGTCAGCTTGAAGACATTCTAGCAAGTGAAGACTCACTTACTGGAAAGTACTTATCTGGCCGTGAAAAAATAGTTATACCTGAAGTTCGCACCCCCATTAAAGATGATAAATGGTTGGAATTAAAAGGCGCCACAGGTAACAACTTGAAGTCGGTAGACTTGCGAGTGCCTAAGGGCGTGATGACCTGCGTAACCGGGGTTTCTGGTTCAGGTAAATCGACCCTTATTAACGATACGTTCTATAAAATCGCCCACTGCGAATTAAACAAAGCCACCACTTCTGAGCCTGCCCCTTATACGTCAATGACAGGGTTAGATCAGCTCGATAAAGTGGTCGATATTGACCAAAGCCCTATTGGCAGAACGCCCCGCTCTAACCCTGCAACTTACGCTGGAATTTTCACACCTATTCGTGAAATATTCGCCGGAACGCAGGAAGCGCGCTCTCGCGGTTACAAGCCAGGACGCTTTAGTTTTAACGTGAAAGGCGGTCGTTGTGAAGCGTGTCAGGGCGACGGTGTGATAAAAGTAGAAATGCACTTCTTGCCTGATGTGTATGTGCCCTGCGACGTTTGTATGGGTAAACGCTACAACCGTGAAACCTTAGAAGTAAAATACAAAGACAAAAACATTCATGAAGTGCTAGAAATGACGGTAGAAGATGCTCGAGATTTCTTCGACCCCATTCCGGCCATTGCCCGCAAACTGCAAACCTTAAAAGAAGTAGGTTTGGCTTATATTCGTTTAGGGCAAGCAGCCACGACGTTATCAGGCGGTGAAGCACAGCGGGTTAAGTTAGCCAAGGAATTGTCGAAACGCGATACCGGCCAAACGCTGTATATTTTGGATGAACCCACCACTGGGCTTCACTTCCACGATATCAAACAGTTACTCGCCGTACTGCACCGACTCCGTGACCATGGCAACACAGTGGTAGTTATTGAGCACAACCTTGATGTGATTAAAACTGCCGACTGGATCATCGATTTGGGCCCAGAAGGTGGTTCAGGCGGTGGTCAAATTATTGCTGAAGGTACGCCTGAGTTGGTGGCTGAATCTACAGTGTCTCATACCGGCCGCTTCTTAAAGCCGATGCTTGAAGCACAAGCCTAAGCTTACGAGCATAAAGGCTTAGTATCAAAACAAAAAAACGCGCCATTTCGGCGCGTTTTTTTATGTATTTTTTTATGTAGTTCAGTTAAATACTTAGGTACTTAACTGACCACGCTTTAAAACTTAAATGCTTGAATAGCCAAGCCTTCGCACACCGAGTTAAACGCATCGTTCTCTAACCGAGGCAATCCGGTCAGTAGCTCTTCATACAGTGCGTCGATAATAATAGGCGATAAGCTCATACCACCGGTAACCATTACTACCTCGGGTGCCGCGCTGCTTTTCTCTAAACACTCCACCACTAACGCTTTTACCTTACTTAACCACGGCTTTAATGCGCTTTTTAAGTCTTCGGTACTAATGTTTACATCAAAATCATCTTCAATGTAATGTAGCGGTAAGGTGATCTTGTCTTTGCTAGAAAGCAGTTCTTTTGCCATTCTCACCGAGTTAACTACCCGCGCCGACAATTTGTTTTCTTGTACTAGCAGTAAACGCTCTAATTGTTCTGGGTGCTTGGTTACTGACATGGTTTGAGAAATCTCTAGGCCGTAATCATCAGAGAAAAACCGAGTAAGTGCAGGGATATTATCAACCGCACACATATCTGAATAATAAGTAGGGGGAATAGGCAGGCCATTAATCATTTTAAGCCCCATTCCCATTTCAGGCGCAACCACTTTCAGCAACAAACTCTTATCACAATCCATGCCGCCTAAGCGTCTTCCCGTTACCGATAGCACATCTTGCTTTCTATCCAGTTGGTTATTGCGTTCAGGCGAAAGATTAATACAACAGATGTCTGTGGTACCACCGCCAATATCCACAATAAGCGCGGTGGTATCGCGGGGTAATGTCTGCTCAATTTTATACGCCGCCGCAATGGGCTCATCCAAAAAGTTAATTTTACTAAAGCCGGCGTTAGATGCAGCTTCAGTCATAATCTGAATGGCTTGGGTATTGCCTACTTCACCACGGGTACCGTGAAACTTAACCGGGCGACCTATAACGACTGAAGAAACAGGCTTTTCTAATTGGGTTTCGGCACACTGTTTAAAGTAGGCTAGCTGTTTGGCAATAATGCCAATAAATGCCTTTTTCTGGTCACCATCTAAAGATGCACCTAAGAAGTTTTTAGGTGAGTAAATTAGGCGGCCTTTATCAGGCATTTTTAAAAAGCGCTTAAACCCTTCTTCACCGAAGGCAAACTTACCGTGTTCTACTAGTCGCAATAATGGAATTTCTTCCAGCGACATAGCATGCATAAGTTGCTGAATGGCCTTTCGTTGCAACGCTGGTCGGTTATGGTATTCACCACGAAGCGATTCAATGCGGTTGCTATAGCGCGACTGCTCTTTAGGGTCTTTAGCGTCGTAATAGCCCTGCTTGGCTTTGTCTATTTGCTCGTTGATTAAACGCTGCAACTGCGACACTTTAGCTTCCACCATGGCATCGGGCGGAGGCGGCAGTTCATCCTCAAAGTATATAAATACAGACGAGCGAATTTTATTACCCTGTTCAAGTGACGGGTCGAGCTTTATATGTCTATGGGTAGCGCCATCAAAGTACACCACCTCAGAATTTGAGGTACCGTAATCAATCCCAATTGCAGTCATAATTATTGTTTAATCAGAAATTTGGCGCAGATTGTAATTTAAAACCACGCTGGGATCACTTTTCATCTTAATTTCGTTTCCAATGGCCGCTCAGGTTGAGCCAGATTACTGAAAAACCCAATGTAGCGTGATAAAGTGAGGACACATCACGATAAAAATAAGAGGCAATATGTCAGTAGCCACTCCATCAGAAATCATTCCTATGGAAATGTCATTCGAAGTTAGGTTTTGTGAGACCGATGCCCTGCAACACGTAAGTAATACCGCATTAGTCAGCTGGTTTGAAGCGGCGCGGGATCCTATCTTCAGAATATTTACGCCGACGATGGATTTACAGAACTGGCCGCTTATTTTAGCAAGCTACAAAGTCGATTTTCTTGCGCAAATTTTTTACGGAAAAACCGTTACCGTAAAAACGTTTATCAGTCGTTTAGGGAACAGTGCGTTCGATGTGTATCAAGAGCTTTGGCAAGACGGGAATCTGTGCTCAACGGGCATTACCACTATGGTACATTTCGATTATCAGCAGCAGCGCTCGGCGCCTATCCCTGACGATATAAAAGCGACATTACAGGCACACTTTAAGGCACTACCTAATGGCTGATTTAATTGACGTTATTGATGATGTTTTATCTCCCGAATTGTGTACCCAACTCATCGCGCGCTTTGAAAAAAGCCCCAACCTCACTCAAGGTAAAACCGGCGGCGGTGTGGATTTAGATAAGAAGCGCAGTATTGATGTATCTATTTCGCAACGACCAGAATTTGCAGACTTATTTAAGCAGGTTATGCAGTTAACTGGTGAGCAATTGGTGAAGTATATAGAGAAATACTATTACGCCTTGGTAGGCCCAATAGGCTTAACCGTTCGCCACCCCAAAACAGGCGAACCCGTTAAGCTAACCGGCGAAAACTTTGAAGAAGTAGGTAAACCCAATTTGCATAATTTGGTTAACTACCTATTTCGTATTGGGGATATTAACGCCCAGCGTTATACCGCTGGCAATGGCGGTTACCCTTACTGGCATTCAGAAGTTTATCCGCAAGCCCCTCACAATGAAGCTTTGCATCGGGTTCTACTGTTTATGTTTTACTTAAATGATGTGGAAGAGGGTGGGGAAACCGAATTTTATTATCAAGATAAAGCCGTAAAGCCTAAAGCGGGCAGAATGGTGATTGCCCCTGCTTATTTTACCCATACTCACCGTGGGCAAATACCTAAAAGCAACGACAAGTACATTCTAACCTCGTGGCTGCTGTTCAATCGCGCAGAACAGATCTATACACCACAAGGCTAGACCATATTTTTTGCCTATAAGGAGCTTCTTAGTCTATGAGGAGCTTCCCTGCCTATAAAAAGTGCTTGGGCCCGCCTAAACGCTTACGCTGGCCTAAAAAGCACTTACCGCGATACCTTTAAGTCGATACCCTACCGACGCGATATCACCTTTCCACCCTTCAGTGGTAAGTTCGCCAGTTACCCATATCGCGTCGTAAATATTATCAAGAGGAATACCCTCTTCAAACGTCACGTACACAATTTGATTCGACGCAGGCGGCGGTACATGAATACAAGCGCCAAAGTAAGGCACGAGTAAAAATTCAGTTGTGAGTTCAGGCGTGCCTTCAAGGGGCACCACAAAGCCAGGAATTTTTACCCGCTTACCATCAAATTTATCAACTACTGGGGCATCTGGCTGCAACTGTGACATTTCACCATTGTGCTGAACGGCGGGAGGCGCAAGTTCATTAAACCCTTCTGGTACCAAATCTTCCCAATACACTTCAATAGGCTCTTCGTCGCTAAACGCTGAGAACGCCGGAAGTAATATGACTAAGGCTAAACCCAATGCCTTTCCCATGACTTTCAACATAACACTCACTTAAATAAAAAGGTCGCTCTTAAAATAAAAAGGGCCGGTACTTACCAGCACCGACCCTTTTTAGCATGTCTTGTAAGCAGCGTGAATTATTCTGCTTCGAAACGCTTAACGCTTGCGACAATTTCTTCTTTCGCTGCTGCTGAGCCAGCCCAGCCGTCAATCTTAACCCACTTACCAGGTTCAAGATCTTTGTAATGAGAGAAGAAGTGCTCGATTTGCTGTAATAGCAACTCAGGTGCGTCTTCAGTTTCTTGCACTTTACGGTAAATAGTAGAAAGCTTGTCGATTGGCACTGCCAATACTTTAGCGTCTTTACCTGACTCATCAGTCATGTTCAAAACACCAATTGGACGACAACGAATTACTGAACCCGCTAATAGTGGGAACGGCGTCATTACCAATACGTCAACTGGGTCACCGTCTTCAGACAAGGTGTTAGGCACATAACCGTAGTTAGTTGGGTAGTGCATGCAAGTTGCCATGAAACGGTCAACAAACATAGCGCCTGAGTCTTTGTCTACTTCGTATTTTACCGGGTCAGCGTGTGCTGGAATTTCGATAACTACATTCACTTCTTCAGGCAAGTTCTTGCCCGCAGGAATATCATTCAAGCTCATTCTAAGGTCCTTTCAATGATGTTTTAAAAAATGTGGCGCTAAGTATACGGTGACGGCGGCAAAATAAAAACGGTTTAGCGCTAATCACACGCAAAACCGCCTTTATTTAGCAATATTTCTATTCACTTTTACCGTAATAGCTTAAACAGGTTTCAACTTCTTCTTTAGAACCAATAATACATGGTACGCGCTGATGTATTTCTTCCGGCATGACTTCAAGAATTCGCCCTGCACCGGTTTCCGCTTTACCACCGGCTTGTTCCATCAAAAAGGCCATGGGGTTTGCTTCATACAGTAAGCGCAATTTACCTGGCTTAGATGGGTCACGTTTATCGTAGGGGTACATGAAAATACCGCCGCGACATAATAAACGATGAATATCACCGACCATGGCTGCTACCCAACGCATGTTGAAATTTTTCTCACGAGGGCCATCTTTACCTGCAATTAGGTCAGCAATATAGGCTTGCATAGCCGGTTCCCAGTGACGCTGATTTGACGCGTTAATCGAGTATTCAGTGGTTTGCTCTGGCACCTGAATATTAGGGTGAGTAAGTAAGAAACCACCGTGGGTCTTATCTAATGTATAAATATGAGTGCCGCGGCCAGTGGTTAATGCAAGCATGGTAGACGGACCATAAAGTACGTAACCTGCTGCCACAATTTGTGTACCTGGCTGAAGAAATGCTGATGGATCATCAGGCTCCATCCACTGAGGAGCATGAGTGATAGAAAATATAGTACCAATTAAGCTGTTAATTTCGGTGTTCGATGAGCCGTCTAGTGGATCGAAGCTCACCAAATAATTACCATCTGGGTTGCACGGTACAACATCGTCTTCTTCTTCTGAAGAAATGGCTTTTACATAGCCCGACTCACGAAGCGTATCTTTAATGATGTGATTAGAAATTACATCTAACTTCTTTTGCGTTTCACCTTGTACGTTTTCTGACAAGGTAGAACCCAATACGCCAGCAAGGGCACCTTGACTCACTCGGAATGAAATTTCTTTACAGCTCGCTAACAAGGTTCTTATGAGCAGGATCAGCTCTAACGGGGCACCATCTTCTTGCAACTGGGAATTTAAACGTCTCATCTTAGTTAAGCCTTTTTTTAGTGTGTAGGGTATGACAATGGGAGGCGCACAGCTTTCCTTACCGGCTTTCTCTCACATTACCAACAAGCACTGCTTTATATGCTCGTTAATTTGATTGTAACCGTGAATGCACCGAAGTGGAATAAGCCAAGCGCAGGCAATCTACACAACATACCAGTGAAAGCAGGCATTATGCGTAAAAATGCATTATTTAACCTGCTGCTGTTCTGATAAAGTAGCCAGTATTCAATGCAGTAAAAAATGAGAATTCGCTATGCATTTACATATTCTAGGTATTTGCGGTAGCTTTATGGGTGGCATCGCAGCCATTGCGAAAGCCTTGGGCCATAAGGTCACAGGCTCAGATACCAACGTGTATCCGCCCATGAGTACCCAACTTGAAGCTCTTGGTATAGAACTTACCGAAGGCTTTAATACTGACCAATTCGATCCAACTCCAGATATGGTCATTATTGGAAATGCGATGTCTCGTGGCAACTCGGCGGTTGAGTACGTGCTAAACAGAAACTTGCCATATACCAGTGGCCCGCAATGGTTGCTTGATAACTTATTAAAAGATAGATGGGTCATTGGTGTATCAGGAACCCACGGCAAAACCACGACCAGCAGCATGGTGGCGTGGATTTTAGAGTACAGCGAATTAAACCCCGGCTACCTTATTGGTGGTGTGCCTGAAAACTTTGGTGTGTCTGCCCGTATTGGAGAAAGCCCGTTTTTTGTCATTGAAGCAGACGAATACGACAGCGCCTTTTTCGATAAGCGCTCTAAGTTTGTGCATTACCGACCTAAAACGCTGGTGATTAATAACTTAGAGTTTGATCATGCTGACATCTTCGCCGACTTAGCCGCCATTCAAACCCAGTTTCACCACCTTGTGCGCATGGTGCCAGAAAATGGCCTGATTCTTACGCCCAACCACACGCCCGCTATTGAGGAAACCCTTAAAAAAGGTTGTTGGACGCCACGCCAATGTCTAGGCAAAGAATGGTCCGCAGAACTTATCAATAAAGATGGTAGCCAGTTTAACGTGCTATTTAACAATGAGATTGTTGGCGCAGTACAGTGGGAACTGCTTGGCCAGCACAATGTGGATAACGCACTCATGGCCATTGCTGCGGCTCATCATGCCGGTGTTACCCTCCACGATGCCATTGCCGCGCTATCAAGTTTTAAAAATGTTAAGCGCCGCATGGAAATAAAAGGCGTAGTGACACTCGCAGCTGAAGGTAAACCCGTGACGGTTTATGATGATTTTGCTCATCACCCCACCGCCATTGCCACCACTATTGATGGACTTCGCAAGAAAGTAGGTAATGCCCGCATACTGGCTGTGCTGGAGCCTCGTTCGAACACCATGAAAATGGGGGTGCATAAGAATACCCTTGCTCACTCTTGGCAGGCCGCCGATGCAGTTTATGTGTATGAACCTCAAGGGCTAGACTGGTCGCTAAAGGAAGCAGCAGCTGCTAGCCCAGCGCCCACCACCGTATTCAATGATGTTGAAAACATTGTAAAAGTATTGCAAAGCGAAGTGCGCCCTGGCGATCATATTCTTATTATGAGTAATGGTGGTTTTGAAGGCATCCACAACCGTGTTTTACGCGTACTTACCCCGTCAATCGAGGTAGAAAAATGAAACATGATAAGCAAATTACCCTAGCTATTACGGGTGCTTCCGGCACACCATACGCACTATCACTATTAACGTCGTTAGTTAAAGCTGACTACCAAGTGTATGTGCTTATTTCTTCTGCCGCTAAAGTGGTGATGGCTACAGAAGAAAATATAAAAATTCCCGCGAGGCCTGAAGACGCCAGTGCTTTTTTCATTGAGCACTGCGGCGGCAAGCCTGGTCAAGTGCAAGTATTTGGAAAAGAAGAGTGGTTTTCACCTGTTGCATCAGGTTCAGCAGCACCGGCCAAAATGGTAGTATGCCCTTGCTCTACGGGCACCCTTTCGTCTATCGCCGTTGGTGCTAGCGACAATTTGATAGAACGGGCAGCCGATGTAGTATTAAAAGAAAGAGGACAGCTTATTCTGGTACCACGAGAAATGCCCCTTTCCTCAATCCATTTGGAAAATATGCTTAAATTGTCACAAATGGGTGCGACAATAATGCCAGCGGCACCTGGTTTTTACCATAATCCTAAGACCATCGAAGATTTGGTCGACTTTGTTGTGGCGCGTATTCTTGATCATCTCGGCGTTGAACAATCTTTAGTGGCACGCTGGGGTTATGAAACCGCTAAACATAGTGGTAACGCTTAGCTAATAGTACATTGCTAATAGAAACAGCCGCTAGAAATAGCGATTTGCAAAATTTAAAAATAGAACAAAGGAAAATTAATGACAGCGTTGAGAAATAGGACTTTCGCCGTTGCGCTAAGCTCACTTATTACGTTATTTGTTTCGTCGCCAGCGTTTGGCTGGGGCCAAACAGGCCATCGGGTTACTGGCGCTATTGCGCAGCAGTATTTAAGCCCCTTGTCTCAAGCTGCTGTAGCAGAACTATTACCAAACAGTTCGCTAGCAGAAGCATCAACTTATGCAGATGAAATGCGCTCAAACCCAAGTGAGTTTTGGCAAAAGATGTCTACCCATTGGCACTATGTAACAGTGCCTCAAGGGAAAAACTATGCTGAAGTTGGTGCGCCTAGACAAGGTGATGCCGTTACCGCACTTGAAGCCTATACAAAAACCTTAAAAAGCGATTCGGCCACTATTGAAGAAAAACGCTTAGCGCTACGTTTTATAGTGCACATTATTGGTGATTTGCACCAACCGCTGCATGCGGGTGATGGCAGCGATCGCGGCGGTAACGATGTAAAAGTAAATTTCTTTTGGCAGAACTCTAATTTACATCGGGTGTGGGACTCTCAAATGCTAGAGCAACGTAAGCTGTCTTATACAGAATGGACAACATGGCTTACAGAACACATTACACCGGATGACATTCGTAGCTGGGCAACCACAGATCCGTTAGTGTGGATTGAAGAAAGCACTAAACTCCGTGATGAAGTCTACCCTGAAGATGCCAACAACATGAGTTATGACTACTTATATCAGCATCTTCCAACGGCTAATCAGCGTTTACAAATGGCTGGTATTCGACTTGCCATGTACTTAAACGAAACGTTTGATAAGTAATTACCAATACATACCGCAGAGGGTTCTGCTAGCGGCTATTGGTAGTTGCTGAATCCTGAGCACAAAAAAGCGGAGGCACTTTATTCAGCTGTCTCCGCTTTTTGTTGTCTTAAACCTGCGTATTTAAGCAATAATTCTCAAACGTCGCTAAGAAGCTAGTATCAAAGCTTAGTCGATATCGAGAGGTTCAGGTGAAAGAATAACACCCGTGCTATCAGCATAAAGGTGATCTTCTGGCAGAAAGGTAACGCCACCAAAATTAACCGGTACGTCAACATCGCCAATGCTTTCACATTCTGCGTTAACAGGTATTGCCGCCACCGCTAATACGCCAATATCCATTTCGGCCAAGTTATCCACTTCACGTACACTGCCGTAACACACGATACCTTCCCAGTCGTTATCTATTGCTACTTGAGCAAGGGCTGCATCGAATAAGGCACGACGTGTAGAACCACCACCATCAATTAGCAGTACTTTACCTGCACCAGGTTGAGCCAATACACGGTCAATAAGACCACGGTCTTCGAAACACTTAATCGTGGTGATTTCGCCACCAAAAGAATAACGGCCGCCAAAGCTTGCAAAGATAGGGTCAACTACGTCGACGCTGTCTGCAAATAAATCGCACAATTCAGAAGTGTTGTAATCCATTGCTCTACCTTACTTTAATTGAGAGTAGTAGGTTATTTACCTTGTTCTAGCATAGCATTAATTTGGTCGTTGAAAACGCCTGATTTATGAAGTTTCAGGGAAACAGCAGCAACCCTTTCACTAAATAGACTGCCACTTTTATTAGCAAAGACATTTTCACCTACTTAGCACGTAACTTGCTTACCTTTTATAAAAGACTAGCTCGCTACCACACCGCACCTAATAGAAGTTAATACGTGCAGTACAGCGTGACCAGCTCACCGTTTCATCTGTCATAAAGGTTTCTTTTTTCTGTCACTGGTTGGTCACAGAGTGCTTTTAAATTGTTCAATAATCAATCGAAAGGGGGCAAGGCTAATGCTTCTTAAATCCTTGACCAAATACGATACAAATTTGTTCTACCGCTTGTACAGTCTTACCGTAAAACGAGACTGTCGCAGTATTATCTGGCTGTCAAAAACCGGAGATGGATACCTGTACTTGGTTATTGGGGCCTTATTATGGGCTTTTGAACCCGAGCATGGCGAACTTTTCCTCTATACAGCGCTGATGGCATATGCGCTGGAGTTACCTATCTATGTGCTGCTTAAGAAAATGTTCAAGCGCCCGCGCCCTTGTGATTTTCTATTGGATTTAACAGCACATGTTACGCCATCGGATAAATTCTCTCTGCCCTCTGGGCATACTGCTGCTGCTTGCTTAATGGCAAGTATTGTAGCGCATTACTATCTACCATTCGCGGTACTGGCATACAGTTGGGCAGCCCTTATTGGCCTGTCTCGCGTCTTGCTAGGCGTGCACTACCCATCAGATGTAGTCGCAGGTATGTTACTTGGTATCACTATCGCATCGTTGAGTATTTCCATCCTGGGGTAACATGAAATTATTGTATGGCGTGCAAGGCACCGGAAACGGGCACATTGCTCGTGCACGAATTATGGCGGCAGCACTAGCCAAGCGTTCAGATGTTGAAGTAGATTTTGTTTTCACAGGTCGTGAACCCGATAAATATTTTGATATGGATGTATTTGGCGACTATCGCACCTTCACTGGCTTAAGCTTTATCACTAAAAGTGGCCGCGTAGACCGGTGGCAAACCATTAAAGAAGCTAATATCAGTCAATTTCTAAAAGACGTGAAACGTTTTGATGCAAGCGGATACGATCTTCTCGTTAACGACTTTGAGCCTGTCACAGCGTGGGCGGCAAAGCGTCAGCATATTCCGTCAATTTCAATTAGCCACCAAGCCGCATTTTCTTATGATGTGCCAAAATCTGGCGACACCATTATTGATCGGCTGCTAATGAAAAAATTCGCCCCTACCGACCTTCAATTAGGTGTCCATTGGTTTCACTTTAATCAACCGATCATTCCGCCTTTTGTGGCAGAGAAACCGCTATCAGTACCGGGTAAGGGTCATGTGTTGGTTTACTTACCATTTGAAGATGTTAGCGACGTTCAACAAATGCTGGAGCCTTTAAGCGACCAAAAATTTCAGTGCTTCCACCCCGATATTAGCGAAATTAAAGACGCGGGACACATTCAGTGGAACCCTACGTCAAAACAGCATTTCCAGCGTGCGCTACAGCATTGTAATGGCGTTATTGCGAACGGAGGTTTTGAACTTTCAAGCGAAGCCTTACAGCTAGGCAAGAAGCTACTTATCAAGCCTCTTCATGGCCAATTTGAGCAGCTATCAAATGTACTCACCCTTAATAAGCTTGACCTTTGCCACACCCTATTTCAACTGGATACGGATATTGTTGAAGAGTGGCTAGAAACAGCAGACATAGAAGCTATTCAATTCCCCGACGACCCTAATACATTAATTGATTGGCTGAAAAAAGGTGACTTGCAAGACACGCAAAGCCTATGTAATTCGCTGTGGAAAGAGGTTCGCTACGGCGATAAAACACAAGAACGCTTATTGTCTCTTGCATTTTAATCACGCAATGCGATGATAACGGCATTTATTGTCGTATTCGCGGGATTTTTCGTGCTTAAGAAGTGGGTTTTAGTGACATTCACAGCCATTCTACTTAGTGGTTGTGGTTATAAAGGGGCGCTGTATATTCCACAAGCGCCAGAACAAACGACGCCTACTGAAAAGCCAGACGAAACAGCGTCTTCACCAAACACGCAAAGCCAACCCGCCTCCACACCAGGAGAATCTCACTAGTGGATTTTTTCGCTTATAAAAACGGCCAGCTTTTCGCTGAAGATGTAGCCGTTGCAGATATTGCTGCACAGTACCAAACCCCTGTTTATGTATATTCACGGGCAACTTTAGAACGTCATTGGCATGCCTTTAATGATGCTATTGGTGAGCACCCTCACCTTATCTGTTATGCAGTAAAGGCCAATTCAAATCTAGGTGTACTCAGTACACTAGCCAAAATTGGCTCTGGTTTTGACATTGTTTCTGGTGGTGAATTAGCACGTGTTATTGAAGCCGGTGGCGATGCCAGCAAAGTGGTATTTTCAGGTGTAGGTAAAAAAGCAGACGAAATACGTTATGCGTTAGAGCAAGGCATTATGTGCTTTAACGTAGAGTCTGAGCCTGAATTGCATCGCATTAACGCGGTAGCAGAATCCCTTGGCAAAAAGGCGCCTATTTCGCTTCGCATCAACCCTGACGTAGATGCAAAAACGCACCCCTATATTTCAACAGGATTGAAGGCAAACAAATTTGGTATCGCCCGTGAACGCGCGTTGCAAACCTACGAGCTAGCTGCATCACTTCCTTACTTGAACGTAGTGGGTATGGACTGCCACATTGGTTCACAATTGACTGAAATTGGCCCCTTTGTTGATGCACTAGAGCGTTTGTTGCTGCTTATTGATGAATTAGCCGAGCGCGGTATAACCATTGATCACTTAGATGTTGGTGGTGGCTTAGGTGTGACTTATAACGACGAAGAACCGCCGCATCCAAAAGCTTACGCTGCAGCGATGGCAGAAAAAATGGTGGGTCGAGAGAACCTTAAACTCATTTTAGAGCCAGGCCGCGCTATTGCCGCAAACGCGGGTATTTTAGTCACTGAGGTTGAGTTTATCAAAGAAGGTGAAGAGAAAAGCTTCGCTATTGTTGATGCCGCTATGAATGACCTGCTTCGACCTGCACTTTACTCTGCATGGCAGAATATCATCCCAGTAAAACAAGAAAGTACTGCTACAGCGCGCAATTACGATGTGGTAGGCCCGGTTTGTGAAACCGGTGATTTCATCGGTAAAGACCGTGAACTTGCTATCGAACCAACTGACCTACTAGCAGTGCGAAGCGCCGGTGCGTATGGCTTTGCAATGGCATCAAACTACAATAGCCGCTGCCGCCCAGCAGAGATTATGGTAGATGGTGATGCAACAATTGTGGTGCGTGAAAGAGAAATTCTAAAAGATCTCTGGAAAGGTGAGCACAAACTTACGTAAACTAGGGTTAAACTCATAATAAAGATGCGCGGTTAATGCAGGTTCAGTTTTCAAAAATGCACGGTCTGGGAAATGACTTCATGGTGATTGATAATGTCACCCAGAACGTCTTTTTCTCGAAGGACAAAATACAGCAGTTAGCAAATCGAAACTTCGGTATAGGGTTCGATCAATTGCTTATGGTTGAACCGCCTTACGATCCTGAACAAGATTTTCACTATCGCATATTTAACGCTGACGGCTCTGAAGTTGAACAATGTGGTAATGGTGCTCGTTGCTTTGCGCGCTTCGTAAAGCAAAAAGGGCTAATTAACCGCAATAAAATTGTGGTGAGTACTAAAGCTGGGAAAATGGTGTTGTACTTGGAGAAAGATGGCCAAGTTACCGTGAATATGGGCAAGCCCGAATTCGAGCCAGCTAAAATTCCACTGAAAGCGAACAAACAAGAAAATACCTATATATTGCGCGTAAACGATAAAACCTTGTTTTACGGTGCCGTATCTATGGGTAACCCGCATTGCGTCATGGAAGTGGAAGACGTAGATACCGCGCCTGTTAAAGAAATAGGGCCCCTCGTTGAACGCAACGAACGGTTCCCAGAAGGCGTGAATGTGGGCTTTATGCAGATTATTAATGAATCGCACATTCGATTGCGTGTATTTGAACGTGGCTCGGGTGAAACCTTGGCATGCGGCAGCGGTGCATGCGCAGCAGTTGCAATTGGTCAGATTCAAGGTAAATTAAGCAAAGATGTTCGGGTAGATTTGCCCGGCGGCAGTTTACGGATCCGTTGGCCAGGCCCAGATAATGTATTAAAAATGACAGGGCCCGCCGACCATGTGTACGACGGACATATAAATTTATGAGTGAATTATCAGGACAAGCTAGCGCATCAGCGGTAGTAGACGTGTTTTCAGGCGACAGCGATGTTTCCTCAGAGCAGGTTCGCACTTTTTTGTTAGAAAACCCTGATTTTTTTGCTCAATACCCAGAACTACTCGAAAAACTTAAAATTCCCCATTCGCATAAAGGCAGCGTCTCGCTGGTTGAAATTCAAAGTGAGCAATTGCGCAAAAAAGTTCGCCAGTTGAATTATAAACTTACGCAACTGGTGAGTATTGCCAAGCAAAACGAAAAAATTTACCGCGTGTACACCGACCTAAACGTACAATTACTGCGTTGCGAAAGTGTGGCAGAAGTTCAGTTCACCCTTGAAGATGTGTTGCAAGAGCGTTTGGAGTTGTCTTCTGCGGTGATAAAAAGCTTCAAAGGCCCTCATGCTATTCCCGAGTTACAACGCAGGTTATTTACCGAGAAGCGCTTTAAAACGTCGAACTTCTTTTTCGGACGATTATCGCAGCACGAACGCCAGCTATTGTTTGGTGATAGTAGCGCAGAATCTGTTGCCCTAATGCTATTAGGCGACAACCAAGAAATTGGTATTTTAGGTATTAGCAGCAGTGATCCAAGCCATTTCACCCCTGATATGGACACCTTGTTGCTACAACAGCTACAACAAGTGCTTAATATTATTTTGCCTGAGATGATGGGGTATTAGTTTTCGTGACAACGGAAACTGTGCTGAGCGAACCTTGCCACCTTTGGCTTGAAAAGTTTCTTCTCCACCTACAAGTTGAACGCGGTTTATCACCGCTTACTATCAGTAACTACCGCAGACAACTTACCAGCATAGCCCTAACTTTAGGGCTTTACGAGTGGTCAGGTATGACGCCCTCTGATGTAAAGCGCGTGATGGCGGCAGCAAAAATGGACGGGCATAAACCCCGTAGCATAGCATTGCGGTTGTCTGCTCTTCGTACCTTCTGCCAATACCTTATTGATAACGAACAGCTTTTCAGTAACCCTGTGGAAGGTATTCAAGCGCCCAAACAAGGCAAACCATTACCTAAACAACTTAGTGTTGATGAAATGCAGCAGTTGTTAGCAAATGAACAAGCCGCCAGCGGCGATACCGACGAAGGCATTATTTGCCGCGATGTCGCCATGTTTGAATTACTCTATGGCTGCGGACTTCGATTAAGCGAACTTACGGGTTTAAACTTAAGCGACTACCCGAAAGATGGCACTATTAAAGTCACCGGTAAGGGCAGTAAACAGCGTATATTGCCCTTAGGCCGACAAGCGCAAAAGGCGCTACATGCTTGGCTTAAAGTGCGCCCTGCTTATGCTTCACCCTATGAACCCGCTATTTTTGTCAGCAAGCGTAAAACCCGCATTTCAAATCGCCAAGTCGCAAACCGGCTTAATCAAATGGCAGAATTGCAAAGCCTTAGCCAGAAAGTAAGCCCACATAAACTGCGCCATTCTTTTGCTACGCACGTATTAGAGTCGAGCGGCGATTTACGGGCGGTGCAAGAATTATTAGGCCATGCCAATCTATCTACCACGCAAGTGTATACTCATTTAGATTTTCAGCATTTAGCCAAGGTTTATGATGCCGCGCACCCTAGAGCACACAAAAAATAATCCTCTTTTGAAAATAGGCCTTTAACTATTATGCAGTTCTTCAGAGCCATAAATTCCGTGAAGGCAATGACCTTCGATCTTGATGATACCTTATACAATAACGAACCTATTATTCGCCAAGCAGAAGCGGCCTTAACTGCGCATTTAAAGCAATATCATCCTAAAGCGGCTGCCTTACCGTCTGCTCATTGGCAACGACTAAAGCACGACGCAATTGCTGCCAATCCTACTTATTCATCTGATATGGGAAAGCTTCGCTTAGCGGTGTTAAATGCTGCATTGATTCATGATATTCCATCCCAAGACACCCACACGTTAGATGCTGCCGTGCAAGCCTGTTTCGACTGTTTTTACCATGCCAGAAGCGAGTTTGATTTGGCTGATGATGTACATAAAACCTTATCAACTTTAAGTGAAAATATGACACTGGTAGGTATTACTAACGGCAATGTAAACGCTGACCAAATAGGTATTACGCCGTATTTCGATACCATTTTACATGCCAGCACTAGCCGACCTATGAAACCTTCACGGGCTATGTTCGATGAAGCAGCAAGCTTTATAGGCGATGCGCCGGAAAATATATTGCACGTGGGCGATAACATCATTAAAGATGTGTATGGGGCGATAAATGCGGGGTTTCAGTCTGCTTGGTTTGCATGCAACCGAGAAATGCATTTACCCCGTGAGAGAGCATCTGTACTCCCTCACGTGGCATTAGATTCGTTAGACGAATTAGCTTACTTCTTATAAGTAAATCAGTAAGTAGCGCTTGCTCTTAAGGTACTGGCGCTTAAGGCTTTTGCGAGTAAGGCGCGTTATCTTCTAGCACGTTCTGGCGCATAGAATCGCAAGGGCGCTGGCATACCGGTCGTCCAACCACTTTAGCCGGCACACCGACTACGGTAACGTGCGGCGGTACATTGTCTAACACAACACTACCCGCTCCCACTTTAGAGCCTTCGCCAATTTCGATATTGCCAAGAATTTTAGCACCCGCGCCTACTAACACGCCTTGACGAATTTTAGGGTGACGGTCACCCGACTCGTTACCAGTTCCGCCAAGCGTTACGCTTTGCAAAATAGACACGTTGTCTTCTATAACTGCTGTTTCACCCACCACAATTCCGGTAGCGTGATCGAACATCACCCCTTTACCTATTTTTGCGGCAGGGTGAATATCTACGCCGAAGGTAGCCGAATTACGGCTTTGTAAGAACAAAGCAAGTTGATGTCTACCATGCAACCACAAGTAATGCGCCATGCGGTGAACTTGCACTGCGTGGAACCCTTTAAAGTGCAACAGTGGCACTAAGAAATCATCTACTGCGGCGTCTCGAGCACGAATAGCATTAATATCTGCCATTGCCGACTCACTAATTGACGGCTCTAACAAATAGGCTTCATCGAACACTTCACGAATGGCAATAGCCGGCATTACTTCATCAGCCATTTTGCTTGATAATATAAAGCTTAACGACGACTCAAAATTGTGATGTGCTGAAATACAGGCGTGAACATAGCTTGCTAGTAGCGGCTCGCTTTCTGCCACAGTTTGCGCTTCTTTTTTTAACGATAACCAAAAGTCAGTCGATGGAGAGAGTGCGTGCATGAGGCAGTTCCTGTAAAAATAAAGTTCAGAGCCCACTTAAAAGCGGATAAAAGGCCTACATTGTATTAGGCAACATATTGGCTCGAAGTGTACATGAGCCACAAATAAAACAACACCTACAGACTACGCTTCAAGCGTGAAAATTGTTCAACTTATCGATAACCCGCCCGTGAATACGGCTGATATCATCTAAACATGGCTAAATTCATCGCTAAAAATTCCCCCTAGCCGCTAAGCTTCATCAAACAAGCCTGTATAAATTCACAGTCAGCTGGCATAATGTTGCAGCATTGAAACTAGACAAATTAGGTTGACCATATTATGGATGTATCCCGACTGCTTGACGAGCTTAACGACAAACAACGTGAAGCGGTAGCAGCCCCTCTTTCTAACGCCCTCATATTAGCTGGTGCAGGAAGTGGTAAAACTCGGGTTTTGGTGCATCGCATAGCATGGTTAATGGAAGTGGAAAATATCGCCCCTTTTTCTATTTTAGCCGTAACCTTTACTAACAAAGCCGCGAAAGAAATGCGTGGCCGAATAGAATCATTAATGGGCCGTGGTCTGAATAATATGTGGATTGGTACTTTCCACGGATTAGCCCACAGGCTGCTTCGCGCTCACCATGCAGAAGCTAATTTGCCTGAAAACTTCCAAATTCTTGACTCAGACGACCAATACCGTTTGATTAAACGTATTTTAAAAGCCATGAATTTAGACGAAAAGCACTGGGTGCCTCGTCAAATTCAGTGGTACATCAATGGTAATAAAGACGAAGGCCTACGCCCTCAACATATTGAAACCCACAACGACCAAACCCAGCAAAAAATGCGTGAGATTTATGCCGCGTATCAAGACGCGTGCGACCGCTCAGGGCTTGTGGATTTTGCCGAGTTATTGTTGCGTGCACATGAGCTTTGGGCCAAAAACCCTGAAGTGCTCGCCAACTACCAACGACGTTTCCGCGCCGTATTAGTTGACGAATTCCAAGACACCAACAACATTCAATACGCATGGCTACGCATGCTGTGTAGCGGCAATCAAAACAACATTATGATTGTGGGCGATGACGACCAATCTATATACGGCTGGCGCGGCGCGAATGTTGATAATATTCAGCACTTCTTGAAAGACTTCAATAACCCCACAACCATTCGATTAGAACAAAACTACCGTTCTACCGGCACCATTTTGAAAGCTGCCAACACGGTTATTGATAATAATACGGGCCGATTAGGCAAAGAGCTTTGGACAGACGGCAACGATGGCGAGCCCATCTCTGTTTATGCGGGGTTTAATGAGTTAGATGAAGCCCGCTTTATTGTGTCGAAAATTAAAGACTGGCTGAACCAAGGCAATGCGTTAAAAGACACTGCCATTTTATATCGCAATAACGCCCAGTCGCGGGTATTAGAAGAAGCCTTACTGCACCAAGGTACACCGTATCGCATTTATGGCGGCCTTCGATTCTTCGAACGCCAAGAAATTAAAGATGCACTTGGCTACCTTCGCATGATGAATCATCCTCATGACGATGCCGCCTTTGAACGTGTAGTGAACACGCCTACTCGCGGTATGGGTGAAAAAACCCTCTCACAGGTACGAGAAGCCGCCAGAGCACATAACTGCTCAATGTGGCAGGCTAGCCAACTACTCATTAATGAAAATGCGCTAAAAGGCCGTGCTCTTAACGCCCTTCAAAGTTTTGTGCTGTTAGTTACCGAGCTTGAACAAGCTACCGTAGACGAGCCATTAGAAAAACACGCCGATGTGGCAATTAGGCAGTCAGGCTTGTACGCCATGTATCAGGCCGAACGTGGCGAGAAAGCCCAAGCGCGCCTAGAAAACTTAGAAGAATTAGTTACGGCTTGTAAGCAATTTACCGTACCTGATGAAGCAGAAGAAATGACGCCGCTTTCTGCCTTTCTTGCTCACGCCTCGTTAGAAGCGGGCGAAACCCAGGCGGGTACAGACCAAGATGCCGTGCAGATGATGACAATTCACACCGCAAAGGGGCTCGAATTCCCTATGGTATTTATGGCCGGTGTCGAAGAAGGCATGTTTCCAAGCCAGATGACCAATGATGAACCTGGCAGAATGGAAGAAGAACGACGCCTGTGTTACGTGGGCATGACTCGCGCCATGGAAAAACTATATATTACTTATGCGGAAAGCCGTCGTTTATACGGGCAAGACAAATATCACACTGCATCTCGCTTTATTCGTGAAATTCCAGCTAACTGTGTTGAAGAAGTAAGACTCAAGTCTACAATTTCTCGACCGATACATAACCGATTCAGCCAAGCGACTTCACACGCCTCATTTGAAGAAACTGGCTTTCAGTTGGGCCAAAAAGTTGTTCACCGTAAATTCGGTGAAGGGATAGTACTAAACTACGAAGGCAGTGGTGAACACGCTAGGGTACAAGTTAATTTTGACGAATTTGGTACAAAATGGCTCGTTCTCGCCTATGCTAAATTGGAAAAAGCATAGCAATCTGGCAAGAAGCCTGAACCCAAGTAGAGAAATATGCCGCGAAATGTGCTGGTGATAGAAAACAGCGATAAAAATTTAGACGTTGTATCAAAACTTGTCAGAAAAGCAGGGCTAACCCCTGTTGGCGCTCACTCGTTAACGGAAGCGGGCGCACGTTTTGCGCTTATGATGCCTGAAAGTTTCTTGTGCGCCATTGTTGCTCATAACTTACCTGATGCGCCGAATGGCGAAGCCATCGACTTCGCTATTGATGCCTTTATTCCAGCCATAGTCACTACCGATACGCTAGAAGCAAAAACCCGAGACAAGGTCTTAGAAAAAGACGTCGTTGATTACATTCCCAAAGAAAACGCGCAAAATTACGATTACTTAAGCCGTTTACTGTTTCGATTAGAGAAGAACAAATCTACCGGTGTTGTGGTTGTTAGTACTCACCGCTCATCTAGACGAAAAATGCTGTCACTGCTTTATCGACACAACTTTGTGGTTTATGACTGCCCTACTGCCAGCGATGCTATGAGCATATTGGCTGAGCATGCGCATATCAGGTTGGTTATCACCGACAACGCGCTTCCAGATATGACGGGCACGCAATTTATTTCAGGCCTGCGTAAAGCCTTTTCAAAAGAGCAGTTAGCCATTATTGGGCTAGCAAGCGACCAACGCCCGCTTATGTCTGCGCATTTCATAAAAAGCGGCGCGAACGACTTTTTGCATTTACCTTACTGTCATGAAGAGTTTTTATGCCGCGTGATGCAGAATATTGAATATATCGAAAGCGTAGAAGCCATTCGACGTGCGGCCAATACCGATTACTTAACTGGGTTGCCTAACCGCCGTCATTTCTTTTATACCGTTACCGTGCAGTACAAAAAGCTTCCTGAGCAGCATGCTTTAGCGCTTATCGACCTGGATCATTTTAAACGTATTAACGATACCTACGGGCATGATGCGGGCGATCATGTGCTCAAAGCAGTAGCTAACCTATTGCAAGTGCATTTTAACGATACGCTGGTTGCACGTTTTGGTGGGGAAGAATTTTGCGTGTACTTGCCTAAAATTGACATTCATAACGCACAAGAGCGGTTGAATAGATTCAGAAACACGTTAGAGAAAACCGCTATTCAGTTAGGCGAAGAAAGCGTAAATGTAACCTGTAGCATTGGCCTGTGCGATACGCCTACGCAAAACATTGAAACCATGTTAAGTACTGCTGATAAGCTTTTATACAAAGCAAAACATGCTGGGCGTAACCAGGTTTACCTAAACAGTGAAACTCAAGAAGTTTGAGTTTCACTGGTTACCTTAGCCGACTGCACCGATGCCTTTAGGGCTTTTCGCTGTTTTTTGTAGGCAATAAGAGAGTCGACACTAAATACTGCAAGTGCTAGCCACACAAAACCAAAGGTGATTAGCCTAGCCTCATCTAACGGCTCATCGTACAAGTAAACCGCCAGCACGAACATGAGTGTTGGCCCTATGTATTGCAAAAAACCTAAGGTTGAATACATGATACGCCGTGCTGCTGCGGTAAAGCATAACAAGGGCGCAGTGGTCACAATACCGGCGGCTAAAATAAGCATGTTTAAGCTAGCGTCGTTATTAAAAAGGTTGCTGTATTCTGAACCAAATAGCAGCCAATACCCTAAAGCTAAGGGTGATAACATTAACGTTTCGATAAAAAGGCCCGGCAAAGAATCTACCGCTACCTGCTTGCGTAAAATACCATAAATACTAAAACTGCCCGCCAATACAAGTGCAATCCAAGGCACATGACCGTAAGAGAAAATCAAAATAGCCACGCCCACGATGGCTAATACCACCGCCACTCGCTGAAACGTTCTTAGTCTTTCTCCTAGAAAAAGCCGCCCAAGAAAAACGTTAATAAGCGGGTTGATGTAGTAACCTAAGCTAGCATCCAATATGTGATCGTTATTTACTGCCCAGATGAACAGTAGCCAGTTGGCGCCTAGCAAAATGCCAGCGACCAATAACACCTGCATCACCTTTTTGTTGCGAAAGGCAGCCATGACCTTGGTCCACTGATTTAACGCCACAATTAACCCTACAAGCACCAATACCGACCAAATTATACGGTGCATTAGAATTTCTGCTGCCGGCAGTACAGTAAGTTGTTTAAAGTAGATTGGCGCTATGCCCCACATGGTGTAAGCCGCGATGGCACACATTATTCCGACTTGGGCAGCACTGGCTTGCTGAACGCGCATAGTTAGCTATCACTTTTTAAGGCTGAAAAAAGGCGCGTAGTGTTCATTACCTTACTTAAGAAAGCAAGCCTATCACGCCCAGAATGGGGTATTTACAGACAAAGTTAGTCTAGGGGTGATGACAACTTATAGTTCCAGCTATAACAGAAATAACGTTCCCAACCCTAAGAAGGCAACAAAGCCAACAATGTCAGTCACTGTGGTAAGAATAACTGATCCAGACAACGCGGGATCTATCTTAAGTCTGTCCAAAATAAAGGGCACGAACACACCGGCAAGCGCAGCTGCCACAATATTAAAGAGAATGGCTAGGCAAATCACCATGCCAAGTAGCGCATCGGCAAACCAGAAATAGGCCACTATGCCTATCACCAACGCCCATATCACGCCATTTAGCCCCCCAACTTTGAGTTCTTTCATCATAAGTGCACGTAAGTTGGCTGGCGTTACTTGCCCAAGTGCCAGCCCGCGCACAATCAATGTAAGCGTTTGGCTGCCTGCTATACCACCCATACTAGCAACCACTGGCATGAGTACCGCCAGCGCAACCACCTGCTGTAATGTAGCTTCAAACAACCCGATAAACCAAGATGCCAAAAACGCGGTAAGCAAGTTGATACCTAGCCACAATGCACGGTTTCTCGCACTTTTTGCCACAGGTGAGAATAAATCTTCGTCTTCATCCATACCTGCAGAGGCCATGACTTGACGCTCGTAAAACTCGTTCATTAACTCACTGGCCGAAGCGATATCTAAACGACCAATAAGTTTGTTCGATTCATCTACCACAGGTAACGACGATAGCCCTGAACGCTGCACTTGTAAGGATGCCGCGGTAGACTCATCAGTGCCCACTAGCATAGTGACATTTTCTTCGGCCATGCTAATCAGTGAACTGTGTTCTTGCGCCGCAAAAAGACGATGAATCTTCACCAGTGCGGTAAATTGACCGGAACGGTTCACCAAATAAATACTATCGCAGTGCTGAGGTATGTCTCGTCGTAATAGGCGTAAGCCTTCTTTCACTTTTGCATTAGCCGGTAGTACTAGCAACTCATGACTGACCCAGTGACCCACTTGTTCGTCGGGAAACTGCGTCGCTTCGCGGAAATACTTACGTTCTTGGCTATCAAGGGCTTCGTATGCGACATCAACTAACCGCGTGGGTAATGAGTCGAGGAGTTCAAGTAAGTCTTCTGCGTCAATATCAGCAAAGATAGACGCCCACTCGTTATGCGGCGTGGCGTCGATAAGAATTTCACGGGGATCGCTTCGCATTTCCACCAGCACGCTAAGCTTGCGATCACGTGGAATGCCCTCCCAAACGACGAGACGTCGCTCTAGGGGTAACGATTCTAATAAGGAGGCAATGTAGACAGTATCCTGCCCACTTAATGCGGTAAGAATAGACGCTGGGTCATCACCCATACCATCTGTTACAAACTCTTCGATAAGATCGGGTAATGGCTCCGCCACTCGACACCTCCAAAATGCATTATATACCGGCTACCCCAACATATAGGTACCCGTACCAAAGGCAATATGATCGCCTTTTTCGTTGTGAAGCTCCATCCTACAAACCGCCAACTTAGCGCCGCCGCGAATAACTTTTGCCGTAGCAATAAACCGCTCTCCACGACCCGGTCGCAAATAGTCAACGCGCATATCTACGGTACCCATTCTCGGTAGACGGGTTTGCAAGCTTGCTAGGTCAGTATCGTTAGTTCGTTTAATCGCTTCGATAATAGCGACCAAGCCGCCTATGGTATCTAGCATAGTGGCTGTCACGCCGCCATGAAGAATTTTTTGCAGTGGATTTCCGGTTAAGGCTTCACGCCAAGAAACATGAAGTTCTATGCTGTCACTTTCTACCCCTTCATTCGGGCGAACAAACTCTAACCCTAATAACTGGTTAAACGGCATAGTATCACGAAATAAACTAATAACATGTGCAATCATATCGTTGCGGCTAGGCATATTTTTATTGTCTGAAGTGCGCATATTGCATCCTTTCTTATGAGTAGCATTACATCGACGTTAGCCTACTTTTAAGGGATGCACTGTTTTAATTTATTATACCTTTTCATATGACTTCTGAATTTTAGTCCAGTTTTTGCGTTTGTTTCGTGAAGAACGATAGAAAAACGCGTAAAATCCCCCGCCATGACTACTGTAATTGCCGACACCACTATTAGTTCTCCCGTTCCCGATGCGCTAACCCCTGAAAACGTTTTAAAAAATGTGTTTGGGTACGATGAATTTCGCGAGGGACAAGGAGACGTCATCCACCATGTATGCCACGGTGGAGATGCACTTGTATTGCTACCTACCGGTGGTGGAAAATCTATGTGCTATCAAATTCCAGCGCTTATCCGCGCAGGTACTGGCATTGTAGTGTCGCCACTTATCTCGTTAATGCAAGATCAAGTAGAACAGTTAAAAGCCTTGGGTGTGAAAGCCGCTTACCTAAATTCAACACTTAGTCAGGAAGACCAAGCCAGTATTTCAGAGCAAATGGTGTCTAACCAGTTAGACTTATTGTATGTCTCTCCTGAGCGCTTGCTTCAATTTGGCTTTCAGCAAACGCTTCGTACTACAGAGGTAGCCTTATTTGCTATCGATGAAGCCCACTGCGTCTCCCATTGGGGGCACGATTTCAGGCACGACTACCGGGCCCTCGGCCAGATTAAAGCCCGCTTTCCTGATATCCCTGTTATTGGGTTAACGGCTACCGCAGACATCGCTACCCAAAGCGATATTCTCACCCAACTGCAACTTAATGACCCCCTAGTTTATAAAGGCAGTTTCGATAGACCGAATATTCGTTATCGGGTGATGTCGAAGTACAAAGCCTTCGAACAGGTTGTTACTTACGTTAAGCAACAAGAAGGCAGCGGGATTATTTATTGTAATAGTCGCGCCAAAGTAGACGACTTACATGCCAAGCTATTCAAGCAAGGTTTTCGCTGCGCGGCGTATCATGCGGGTATGGATGCCGACGAACGAGAATTAGTTCAGCGCCAGTTTTTGAACGATAAAATTGATATTGTTGTAGCCACGGTCGCCTTCGGTATGGGGATTAATAAATCGAACGTGCGTTACGTGGTGCATCACGATGTACCTCGCAGTGTTGAAAGTTACTACCAGGAAACAGGCCGCGCAGGACGAGACGGCCTTGAATCTGAAGCCATGCTGCTGTTCGATGAAAAAGATGCGGCTCGGGTACGTCAGTGGATTGAGCAAGGTGAGCAGGCCGATAGAAATGCCATCGAACTTCAAAAGTTTGCGGCCATGGAGGCCTTTTCTGAAGCGCAAACCTGCCGCCGACAGGTGCTGCTTAACTACTTTTCTCAATTTAGTGACAGTGCCTGCGGCAACTGTGATATTTGTCTAGATCCACCCACCATGATTGACGGCTTGGTCATTAGCCAAAAAGTACTGTCTTGTATTCTTCGGCTTTCACAGCAAGCCTCTACCCAATACCTTATTGATGTACTGCGCGGCAAACAGCTAAAGCGCTTGCAAGAAGCTGGGCACCACCAGCTTTCAACCTATGGTATTGGCAAAGACAAATCTGACAGCTATTGGCACAACATGATTAATCAGCTTATCCATAAGGGGTTAATACGGGTTGATATTACCGCCAACGCTGCGCTTCGCTTAACCGAAGCTGCCCGCCCTGTATTAAAAGGCGAAGTGGCCGTACAGCTAGCGGTACCTAGGTTAGAATTCAAGCCAGATAAAAAGGCGAAACAAGCGCCGGCTAACTACGACCGCACCTTATTTATGCGCTTAAAGCACTTACGCAAAGTGCTGGCAGAAGAAAACGAAGTGCCGCCTTATGTGGTATTCAGTGATGCTACGCTGGTAGACATGGCCGCTAAGCTCCCGACCACCCGCGATACTATGTTAGATGTAAGCGGCGTAGGGCAAACCAAGCTATCGCGCTACGGCGACGCCTTTATGCAGTTGATAAACGATTACATTCATCGTGAACAATAGCGGCAGTATTTAGTTAGCATATGGGTTTAGCTAAATCCTATTCCTCGCCAGAGCCTATACCCACAAAGGCCTGCATCTAAACAGGCCTATATTTAAATAAACCTACATCTAAACAAAGAAGGGCTCAACATTGGGTATTAGGCGTATGCGTACTCACCGCCTTTTTCTAGCGCTTGCTTATACGCAGGCCTTGCATGTACCCGTTTCACGTATTCCCGAATGGCAGGAAAATCTTTGGCATTCCCACTTGCCACTAATGACTCTAATGGAAATATCATTTGTACATCAGCTCCGGTGGGTTGTTCACCGGCAAACCACGTGTGATGGGCAAGGTAAGACTCTACATAACGCAAGCTTTGGGCTAAATTGGGCCCATAATAGGCATTTAAAATTCCATCGATTAACTTATTCGTAATAGGTTTGATAAAGAAAGGTTTAGACCCTTTTTGACGGGCCTTTTCAAGCACCAACCTAGCTACCAAGGGTGGCATTAGCGAGCCTTCGGCAAAGTGTAACCAAAATAAATACTGCTGCAGATTTTCACCGCTCTCAGGAGAGGTAAAATTTGTTTGTCCATGCTGGCGAACTAAGTACTCGACAATGGCGCCCGACTCAGCAATTGCCCCTTCAGGGGTAGTCAGTACAGGCGAACGACCCAGTGGATGTACTGCACGTAACGATTCCGGCGCAAGATTAGTGATGCTATCTCGCTGATAGTGTTCAATATTATAATCAACGCCTAGCTCTTCCAATAGCCATAAAATACGTTGAGATCGAGAATTATTTAAGTGATGTAACGTGAGCATAATGCTTCCTTTAGGCCCTAATAAGGCCGTTTTTTATTATTGCTAGCTTATGTCTTTTATACACGTTTTATAGAGGGGAAGTTTAATTTTAATCTGTGATAAGTTGCACTGTGTCTCACTGATGTAAATGGCGCTTTTATTAGCCTTCACATTTTGCTACTTTCCGCCCTATAGATTGTGACACGCCATCGGGAAACGACTAACTAATGGGTTTATTAAATCGCTATGCAGAAACCCTATCGGAACTGGGTAGCTTTGTACTTCCAGCACCGCTTAAAGACATGCGAGTAGGCTTGTTTAACACCACCCTAGCCAACGAGCTTGCACTTCCTGAACACTTGCTGCAGCCTCAAACTATGCTTGATTGGCTACACTCTCCTGTTACGCCCCTTACACAACAGGCATTTGCACAAAAATACGGTGGCCACCAGTTTGGTCAATGGAACCCTGAATTAGGCGATGGCCGTGGACTGCTTTTAGCAGAAGTTATCGATTCAAACGCGCAGCCCCACGATCTCCATTTAAAAGGCGCCGGCCCTACCCCCTACTCTAGGCACGCTGATGGGCGTGCCGTACTACGTTCTACATTAAGGGAGTATATTGGCGCTGAGGCACAGCATTATTTAGGTATTCCCTCTAGCCGTTCGCTGTGTCTTTTTACTAGTGAAGATACCGTGTACCGAGAGCGCCCTGAAACCGGTGCCATGATGATAAGAACCGCCCCTAGCCATATCCGCTTCGGTCACTTTGAATATTATTTTTATGCCAGTCAAAAAGATAAATTACAGCGGTTACTCGACTTCACCATTGAGCATCATTTTGCCGAATGCAAAGCGGCAACAAATCCTTATGCTGCTTTACTAGGCGCAGTAGTAACGCGTACTGCTAGATTAGTCGCGTTGTGGCAAACCCACGGTTTTGTGCATGGCGTAATGAACACAGACAATATGTCTATTCATGGCATTACCTTTGATTATGGGCCGTTTGCCTTTTTGGATAATTACGAGCCTGGCGCGGTCTTTAATCACTCTGACCATCAAGGCCGCTATGCCTTTAATCAACAGCCGGGTATTGCCCTTTGGAACTTAAATGCCCTTGCCCATGCCTTTTCAGGACATTGCTCTGTTGATGAAATAAAAGCCGCTTTATCTACCTTCGAGCCAACTTTCATTTCCCAATATCAACACTTGATGCTATCTCGTATGGGCATTGAGACTAATGAGAAAGAGCAAAGCCTTGCTGTCATGCAGTCTTGGCTACAAATACTTGAGACCAAGAATCTAGATTACACGTATTGCTTCCGTCAGTTGGCGTTGGCAGATATAAACAAGGCTCAGTGTCCTTTTCACGATATCTTCGTTAGTCAGGAAAACAGGTTCAAACAAGTAACACTTGTTGATCAAGAAAAAGCAGATGCATGGTGGGAAAGCTACCGTAAGCTGCGTTTAGCAAGAGAAGAAGAAACTGAGCTCTTGTCGCTAAACCCTGCGGTCATTCCTCGTACTCATTTACTTCAACAGGCGATTGAATTAGCCGAAAAGGGTGACTTCTCACTCTCTGATTCTTTGTTAGAAGCTACTAGCACACCATATGATGCTAGATGGGATACGCATCCCTTTTCAAAGCCACCTTCATCATCAACGAACACGAGTTTGTCATGCAGCAGTTAACCATTCAAAACCTCAAAGCCTTGTCGAAAATAAACGGCCACGCTTTGTTTATCGATACCCCACTTCCCAGTACACCGTTAAAAACTCAGCAATGGGAGCAAACCTTCTGTACGCTTTTTAATTTAACCGCGACAAATCAAGAGTGGGGAGCCGACCGCTATCAAGTTACGTTAAGTAACGGCAGCTTCAGCTGTATGTTGTTTATCGAATGGCTTTGCGAAGCCATTTGGCTTGAGCCAATAGGAAGTAATGAAAATGCGCAGGACCTGTATGACTATCTATTTGATGAAACGTGAATGACTTTTCATCATTCTTTTCATTATTTCTTTCCCCAAAAACAGGATCTTCCGTTACTATTAGTTTACTGATCTTTGAGAATTTACGTTAATAAGGTAGCTATGCCATTCAAAAGAAAAGGAATGTTGGCATTCTTCATTGCTTGTATCACCTTATCTACTTGGGCGTTAAGCGACGCCATCCAAAATTCGGCTGTTGCATCAGAGCTTACCATTGACCAATCTTTTCGTGTCGCCACCATTAACGAAAGCAGTTCGTTTTTTGTCGCGCATAAATCCATGACGTACTTAGATGTCCTTCATCCTTCTAGCCCCTTAACCAGCAGTATTCCGCTTGATAGAAATAATAGTCGACTCTGGATTTCTAATGAATTAAGGAACGAGGGATTTAGCACTATTCCCCTAGTGCTAAATATAGACAGGCTTAATATTAACGACCTTCAAATTTATTTGCTTGATGGCAATGCTCGAATCATTAAGTCTTATCGTTACCAAGCGGGTAAAGGGGATTTTTCACTAAAGAAACCTTTCTCTGCCATCCGCTTAAGCTTTTCACTAACGCCACAAGAAAATGTTCGGCTGGTTATTGGCGTATATGATGATGGTCTTCGCTATTTCCCAATCTCGCTATGGGAAAAACAGGCGATTGAACAATACGATGAAACCTTGCTTATTCTACTTGGCATCGTACTGGGTATGCTCACGGTATTAACTGGCTATTTCCTGCTGTCTTACTTATATCAGCGCACCCCAGCCCGTTTCTGGTTGGCGGTAACCAACTTTGTATTGTTTGCGCTGTTTTTTATGGCGCAAGGCGGGCTTGCGACATGGCCTTCTTTAACTAATGCGAGCGAAATAACCTTTGCGGTACTCATTAGCCTTAGCTTTGTGACACTCGCAAAAGTGACCCACAGTTTGTTTTCCCCTATTCCATTAGTGCTAAGAATACTTACCTTTGCACTCCCTATTGGTATGGCTATCGCGGCAGTATCGACGAGCGCGTACGATGCAACCCGCATCCTTTTTGCCGCCAGCCCGTTTATTGCTGCTTATCATATTGGCTTAGCATTTATTTTTAAGGATAAACAAAATCTTGCATCAAGCCGATTGTTCGCCTTCGCTTGGGTGTTCGTATTCATGCTTTATGCGGTATTCGTAAAAATCGCCTTCGACAATGCCTTTTACACCGCCCCCATTGTCATGATTATTCTAACCCTGCTGACTTTGTCCCTTCTTTGCATCGGGTTTGCCGTTGAATTAAAAGAGCAGAACGTGAGCCGGTTACGATTGTCTGAAAGTGAAGCTACGATCAGCAGCCTTCATCACTTTTACGATTTGTTTAGAAATTCCAGTGAAGGCCTATACACCTCTACCCTAGACGGGGAATTAAAGACAGTTAACCCTGCCATGTGCGCCCTGTTTGGCTATACCGATGAAGCGAAAATGTTAGCAGAAGTAAAAAACACCAAGCAGTTTTACGCTAATGCGGAAGACCGCGACGTACTGGTAGGAGAACTACTTCATAGCGGGCAGGTAGCGGCGCGGGAAATTAAAGGAATGCGCGCCAACGGTAGTGCATTTTGGTTTTCCATATCTTGTCAGGTACGAGAAAATGAAAGTGGTAGTTTTTTATATGGCTCTATTATCGATGTTACGGAGAAAAAGCAGTCAGACTCTAGCCTACAATTTATGGCGACACACGACTCGCTAACTGGGGTTTATAATAGGCGTCAGTTTGAAACTACTCTGACCGCTAGACTAAGCGAAAAGTCACCCATTCCACCGTGCGTGCTGTATCTCGATTTAGATCGCTTTAAAATTGTTAACGACACCTCTGGTCATAAGGCAGGCGATGCCCTTATTAAAGATATTGCTCACTTGCTAGAAAAATCACTTCCTAATGAGGCAATGCTAGCGCGGATAAGCGGCGATGAATTTGGTGTTATTTTTGAAAACCAGCCGGAAGAACAAGCTTACTTACAGGCAACCGCATTATTAAATGCCGTTCAGGATTACCGCTTTTCATGGGAAAACCGCATATTTAGCTTGGGGGTTAGCATTGGCATGGTAGTGTGCACCGACCCCGACGCCAGTGCAGAGCAATATATCTGCATGGCAGATGCCGCGTGTTATTACGCCAAAGAGCAGGGGCGTAATCAAATTCATAAGTACAGCAAAGACGATGAAAGCATGCTGCGCTACCAAAATGAGCTGGATTGGGTAAACAGCATTCAATCGGCATTATCAGAAGACAGATTCTTACTTTACTACCAGCCGCTTAGACCATTAAGTCGACCCAATGACGGCCATTATTATGAAGTGCTTCTGCGCATGAAAGAAACTGATGGTCGCATTGTAGAGCCCGCCGCATTTCTGCCTACCGCTGAACGCTTCGAGATGAACGTGAAAATAGATAAGTGGGTTATTGTTAATACCTTTAATTGGCTAAGTGAGCATCCCGAGCATTTGGCTGAACTCAAGCGCTGTAGTATTAATTTAAACTGCCATTCCTTAGCCGACAGAGACTTCAAACTTTTCGTGTTAAACGCGTTTGAGCGTTATAAAATACCTTACGATAAAATTTGCTTCGAGATGATTGAGTCTGTCGCCATTATCAAGATGGAATACACTATCGACTTCATGCGTACTTTCCATCGTTTAGGCTGTTCATTTGCGTTAGATGATTTTGGCAGAGGGTTTGCGTCATATGGTTATCTAAAACACCTGCCTGTCGATATTGTCAAAATTGACGGTACCTTCATTAAAGACATGCGAGCAGATCCTGTTGATGTCGCTATGGTGTCTTCCATTAAAGATGTCGCCAAAGCCCTAGGAATGCAGACTGTAGGTGAGTTTGTAGAGTCTGATGCCACTATGACACAGCTAGGTAATATGGGCATCGATTTCGCCCAAGGTTACGGTGTAGCTGAGCCCGCGTTGCTTGACGACTTCAAACCGTTATAACCTAAAACCGATTAGGCTATGGTATTGCTACACTTTAAAAGGGGTATATTGTAACATTCGCGAATTAATGAATGGGGAGCTGTACCTGTCTCAAGCCCTTGTAAAAGGCAAGAACACCCCCACATAACGCTTATGATCCAGGTGTAGAAGTAACATGAGCAGCAAACAACCTAAATACGAATATGTCAGTTCCGCAAAATTACCCACTCGTCATGGTAATTTTAAAATCCATGGTTTCGTTGAAACCAGTGGACAGGAGCACGTGGCGCTTTCCTATGGTGAATGGAAAGAAAACGATGTAGTGCCGATCCGCATTCATTCTGAGTGTCTAACGGGAGATGCACTTTTCAGCACCCGTTGCGACTGTGGTTTTCAGTTAGAAAAAGCCATGCAAAACATTGCCGAAAATGGTTTTGGTGTGTTGCTTTACCTTCGTCAGGAAGGTCGTGGTATTGGGTTGCTGAATAAAATTCGCGCTTATAATTTACAAGATAGCGGCATGGATACGGTTGAAGCCAACGAACATTTAGGTTTTGATGCCGACTTACGTAGCTATGATATTTGTAAGCTAATGCTTGATACCTTGGGTGTACAGCGCGTTGAGTTGATGACCAATAATCCCAAGAAGCTAGCGGCGTTAAAATCGTTAGGCATTGATGTAGTGGCACGTAAACCTATCGATCATGGTATTACAAAAGACAATAAGAACTACATCAAAACCAAGACTGAAAAACTTGGACATGCATTCGACCCCCACTCTTTTAAGTAAGTCACTTTTCCATTCAATCTATTCCAACCTGAATAACATTAATTCAGGTTGGTTCAGGTTACGTTAATACCAGAAGCGTTATAACACATACAGACTTTGTGACATTGCCTGTAAAAAGTGCTTAGTTTAAGCATTTCCATGCAGAGTAATGTAAGGAGAACGTATGAAAAAACTGACTTTAGCTTTACTCGTAGCCATGGGAACCCTATCTACTTCATTCCCCATGCTGGCTTCAGCATCAGTTGAGCCAGAAACTAAGGTAGATAACTACCAGTATTCAGACGCTGAGCTAGATAGCTTACTTGCGCCTATTGCACTTTACCCTGACACCTTGCTTACTCATATTATGATTGCGGCCACCTACCCTCTTGATGTAGTGGCAGCAGACAGGTGGCGTCAAAGCAATTTGCACCTTACCCCTGAACAAGTAGAGCAAGCGCTAGACCCGGTTACTTGGGATCCGAGTGTAAAAGCCTTGGCTGCATTTACCGATATTCTGCACACCATGGCCGAAGATCTTAATTGGTTACAGCAACTTGGTGATAACGTGCTAATTAGTGAAGCCCGTGTACTGGATAGAGTGCAGTTGCTTCGCCAACACGCCCTTAACACCGGTAACTTACAATCGAATGATTATCTTGAAGTCGAACGTGAGATAGAACAAGAGCGCAGCGTGATTGTTATCGCACCTCGCCATAGAGATGTGGTTTACGTGCCTTACTACGACCCGCTTATTGTGTTTGGGCTTTGGTCTCATGCCATAGCGCCTGTGCACTGGCATCATAGGGTTAGCTACCGTCATCGCGGGAATTTTTTCTGGGCACCGCAAGTTAGGCTTTCAAGCTTCTTCTATTTTGGTGGTATTCGTTGGAGCAATCGCCATGTAGTGATCCACAGAGAACCAGTGCGCCATTATTACAGAGGCACCCCCAATAAACGCGTTTATAGCAAAGGTTATCAGCGCTGGCAGCATAATGCTGACCACCGCAGAGCCCGCTACTCTAACCACGTAGTACATAGTGCGCCTAAACGATATAGCGCCAATCGTTCAGTGAAAGTAAGAAGCAACGAGCGTGGTAACACTAGGGTTATCAACGCTAAGTCTTCAAGGCACACGCAGACAAGCATTTCTCAAAATAATCATCGAAACATACAACACAATAACCAACTTAAAGGGCAAACTTCGCGCAATGTAAATGTGGCAAACAAGCAGTTAAAAACACCACGAACAGTCACGACTACTAAGACCATGAAGCGTGAGAGTAATAAGGCTTCAGGGCAGAAGTACCAGCAAGGCGCTTCTACTCATGTAAAGCGGGCGCAAACTAGCGCTAGAAATACGCAAACTAGGGATACTCGTACAGCGTCTAACCGTTCGTCAATGTCGCAACAACGTGCTACACGAAATGTTGATCGCAGCACTAGTCGTGACAGAAGCGTAAGTCGAGAGAGAAGCGTAAGCAGGCAAAGCAACGTTAACCGTAACAGAAGCGGGCAAAGCAAATCTCATTCACAGAAGTAGGTTGAGACTAAACCGGTTGAGGCAAACACGCCACCAACGTAAAAACCAAACGCGCCTTGTTCATACAGGCGCGTTTGTTTTTAGATGGCAAGCGGCTTTATCTCTGCGTAGTATGAGGTAACTTTTTCTGATGGTAATGGTTCATATGCACGCAGCCTCAACTCCTCAAGCCTTATTATGGGCTTATTTACTATCTCCCAATGGTGAAACTAAAACCATTGAAGCGAAAGCCATTCCCGACGCCTTAGCACAATGTTCGTTCAGCGATGAATACCTTTGGTTGCATGTCCAATCAGATGCTGAAGACGCTGGCACCTTATTGCAATCTAGTGGCTTACACCAAACGGTTATAGACAGCTTACTTGCTTTAGAGACAAGGCCAAGAGCCATGACCCTACATCAGGGAACCTTGGTGTATTTGCGAGGCATCAATAAAAACCCTGATGCCGACCCAGAAGATATGGTGTCGCTACGTACGTGGTACAACAAAAATATTATTGTAAGTGCTCGGCGTAAAAACAGGCGATTAGCCTCCATTCAAAACCTTCGAGATGAAATAGCTTCGGCACAGGTACCTATAAGCCCATCAGCACTATTGCTGAACATGATCACAAAAGTCGCTGACACCATTTTGGACACGGTAGATGAAATGGACGAGAGCCTAGTAGGGTTTGAAACCCGTGAACAACTTCGAAAGGAAGATAGGCAAAATTTATCTATTGTAAGACGCCAAGCCGCATCTATCAGGCGCTACCTTGCGCCACAACGTGATGCGTTAGATGCCCTACTTCGTTTACCCGATGCGTTATCGCAAAATCAGAGTTTTGAACTGCGTGAGCAAACCGACCGCATGAGCCGGTATGTAGAAGATATGGACTTATTGCGAGAAAGAGCAATTGTACTTCAAGACGAATTGCGAAACCGAATAGCGGAACAACAAGGCGTGCGCATGTACGTATTGTCGATGGTAACGGCGATTTTCTTGCCCTTGTCGTTTTTAACGGGTGTGTTCGGCATGAACGTAGGCGGATTACCGGGTACCGAATCTGCCAATGCTTTTTTATATTTAATGCTTGGAATGGGAGCGCTAAGCATCTGCATGTTGGTAGCGATGCTGTGGAAGCGCTGGCTGTAGCTAGCGTTTAACCAACCATTAAAATTCATTAAAAATAATTAACATTCAACGCATTAGTACAAAGGCTAATAGATTTTAATTTTTTTAATCGTATGATTGGTCAAAATAGCGCGCTTTGCATTTCTTGCCTACACTTAGGCAAACTGCTTTAGTGGAGAGAAAACAATATGCAGTACCCTTGGATACTAGAAGGACACAAGATCTTTCGAGTGGTAATACTGATCCAACTAGTCATTTCTTTTGTTATTGGCTTCGTGACAGGCGATATCTTCACTGCCGTGGTGCTTGGCATTCCTATCGCTGCTCTACCTCTTTACTTCAGCTTTCAACAGCCCCAGTCGGTTATTAGCCGTCGTGCGGTTGCCATTGGCATACAATTACTCACAGCGCTGCATATTCATCAAACCTTCGGGCTTATTGAAATGCACTTTGAAATATTCGTGACACTGGCGTTTCTTTCTTATTTCAGAGACTGGAAGGTTATTGCAACCGCCACTGCCGTGGTTGCGGTACATCACATCAGCTTTTATATTCTTGCTACGCAAGGTGCTCCTGTATTTATCTTTCAAGAGGGAGACCTAACGTTCCCTATATTATTAATGCACGCGGCTTTTGCAGTAGCGGAAGGTGGCCTTTTGATGTACATGACCAAACAAGCCCATCAAGAAGGTGCTGGCGCCGCAGAGTTACGTATCGCTATAGAGAATATGCAGAAATCTGAAGGGCAAATAGATTTATCTGTATCCTTTGAGAGAGAAAACGAAATACTTCGTCCATTTGGCGAACTTATTGACCAAGTTAAAGACTTGGTTGCTTTAGCGTCTTCATTAATGAATGAAGTCGTTAAAGGTTGTGAGAAAATGGAAACGGCGGCTAGCAATATGTTTGAGATTAGCCGCAATACCGACCAAGAAATTGCCATGGTGTCTGCTTCGTCTGAAGAAATTGCGCAAACCATGCAAATGTCTGCTGAACAGACAACCCGCGCTAGTGACAAAGCGTCTGCGGCAGAGGCCTCTTCAGGTTCAACTCGCGACTCTATCGTGTCCACCAGTCGAACCATAGATTCGCTGCGTAGTACGCTAAATGATGCCGCAAAAACTAACACTGCACTTAACGAACAATGTTCACACATTTCAGAAGCCATGCGTGCCATAACGTCAGTAGCAGAGCAGACTAACCTACTGGCGCTAAACGCGGCCATCGAGTCGGCGCGTGCTGGTGAGCACGGTAGAGGGTTTGCAGTGGTTGCTGATGAAGTGCGTACCTTGGCCATTCGTTCAAAAGAAAGTGCTGATCAAATCACCTCGGTAACCGAGCAATTAGTAAGTCAAACGGCAAGTTCGGTAGACCAGATGCAAACCTGTATTCAGCTTGTTGATGAAGCTGTACTGTCGGCTGATACTGCTACCCAAGCAATGTCTGAAATCACCACGCAAATTCAGTTTGCCAGTGAAAGCATGACTGAAATTGCGACCTCTGCCGTTGAGCAAGAAACCGCATCGGCTTCCATCGCACAAAGTACAGCTCGGTTAAGTGAACTGACTTCTGAAGAGCTCGCTACGGCGGAATCGTTGTCAGCAGAAGTGGAAATTTTGTCTCAAATTTCACAACAAATGCGCGGTGCTATAGGTCGCTTTAAGCTGTAATGTCGAAAAAGGGAAGTTGGACGCTGTTGCTGGTATGGGCAATTAGTTTACTAAGTGCTGTTTTGTTTTATAGCCAGCGTCAAATTTCTGAGTTCGACCCTAAAGGCACCTTGCTGCATCAATCAACAAGCGTCACCTTTGACGCTTCGTTGATATCTCTGCTTAAAGACTATGATGTGCCTGCTGGCAGTATTGTTCATGTGGGTACGCAGGAAAAGTGTTATTGCGACACCCTTACCGATTCTCATCAAACTCAGCTGATCAACAACCTAGGTCAATTAGGCTACAGCGGCTTGACGCTAGACATTGAAGATGTGCCAGAACTCGCCTCTATATTGCCTTCGGTACCTACCCTTATTGTTGTAGACACCCAGTATAACCTTCGCTATTTAGGGCCTTACGCTACGGGGTACGGTTGTTTTACCGGTAAAAATTTAGTGGATGAAATTAGCGGGTATGCAACAAGTTCGTCTTACATCAATGCCGTGGTGAAAACCGAAGCTGATGGGTGTTTTTGCAGCCCGCACGGTTAGGGGTGAGATAGCCCTTTCAAATGTGCCACCACACTGCGCCCAAGCGCACTTAAGTCATACCCCCCCTCAAGCGTACTCACAACACGGCCATTACAGCATATATCAGCAACTCGCCTGATGCGCTGGCTCACCCAAAAATAGTCATCTTCGGTAAGGCGAAGATGCGCCATAGGGTCTTCAGCATGGCCATCAAATCCTGCCGATATAAAGATAAGCTCGGGATGAAAATTCTCTAGCGCATTAAACCAATGGGATACTTTTTCTCGAAATACTTCGCCGGTAGAACCCGCTTCTATAGGCACAGATAAAATATTGCTTGCTGACACAGGCGCACCGCTATGAGGATAAAACGGGTGCTGAAAACTAGAACACATCATGATGCGTTGATCCCCTGCGATAATATTTTCAGTGCCATTACCGTGATGAACATCGAAATCGATAATTGCCACACGAGAAAGCTGATAGTTTTGTAGAGCATAGCGTGCAGCTATGGCTACATTATTAAATAGGCAAAAGCCCATTGAGCCATCGTAGGTAGCATGATGCCCAGGCGGACGCGCTAAACAAAAGGCCTGCCTATCATCGCCCTGCATGGCCCAATCTACGGCATTACAACCTGCCCCTGCCGATTCTAATGCGGCGGGCAAAGTATATTCCATCATGCCGGTATCATCATCTAACCAAGTGACTGGGTTGTTGTCTTTATGATTTGCATCAGGGTGTGCTTTTGCTGATGCAGACAGATGCTGCGCCCGGGCAAATACACTTTGCACGTACTCTGGGCTATGCGCCAAGGTAAGGTAAGCCTCAGCGATAGGCTTTGCATCCGCGTGTTCACACACCATTTCTAAACCCGATGCTAATAGCTGGTCGTCTATTGCATATAACCTATCTGGCGACTCAGGATGCTCTGAGCCTAAGTCATGTTTAACGCCATGTTTAGTGCGATAAATTCGAATGGTCATGGTAACTCACTCACGTTTAATACCAATTCAACGTCACTGGGGTCACCGGTAAAAAGCCGTTTAAACTGCATTTGTTCAAAGATTGTGATCATGGGGGTATTTTCTCCCCTGACATAGGCCACCATTTGATTTATTTCACGCGCTTTCGCTATACGAATGAGTTCGTTCAACAGCCGACTTGCCATGCCTTTACCCTGCTGTGTTTCTCGGGTAACAAACGCCACTTCACAGGAGTTATTGCTGGCGTTGTAATAAAACCGGCCCACGGCATGAATGGTAATTCGAGACCCTTCTTGGCGCACTATGCACAAGGCCACGTCAGAGGTTTGATCTACACTCACCAAGTTACACGACTTCTCTCTCGACATTTGTTTGGGGTCGTAGTTGTAGCGAAGTCGCAGGGTTTCTTTGGTGTGCGAATAAAAAAACTCTTGAAGGCGGCGTTCATCAGCGGGATTCAGCGGGCGCATATAAAATTTTTCGCCTTGAATATTTAGCCGTTTAAGCTGAATAGCGCCTAGCTCGGGAATATCTGTCGGGTACTTTTCTTGGTAATGCGGTACCCAATAATGCTGCCTGACTTCTTCCAATAGCTGAGATCTGAACTTAGGGTGCGCTACTCGAATAAGCTCTAGCGCTCGCTCACGAATACTTTTACCTTTAAGAGACGCAATACCGTACTCGGTAACAACATATTGCACGTTGCCCCGCGAGGTTACTACCCCAGCCCCTTCAGCAAGACGTGGCGTAATGCGAGATATGGTTTCATTTTTTGCCGTTGATGGCAGCGCAATAATGGCTTTCCCCCCTTTGCTAATAGATGCGCCTGTTACAAAATCGACCTGCCCCCCAATACCACTATAAAAATCATATCCTAGCGAGTCGGCAACCACCTGCCCCGTTAAATCGACTTCCAACGCACTATTAATCGCCACCATATTGTCGTTCTTGGCAACATTGGTGGGTTTATTCACATAACTGCTAGGGTAAAATTCAATATGCGGGTTGTTATCGATTAAATCGTAGAGCTTACGGGTACCAATAGCGAAACTGGTTACCACCTTGCCTGGGTGGAAGGTTTTTTTCTTATTAGTAACCGCACCTGATGCTAACAACTCAATAATACTGTCGGTAAGCATTTCGCTGTGAATACCTAAATCTTTGTGATGGCACAGGTATTTAAGGGTGGCACTTGGAATTTTACCAATACCAAATTGCAAGGTAGCGCCATCATCAACCAACATGGAAACGTACTGCCCAATACGTTCGGCCACGCTATCAATAGGTGGCGGCATAACTTCAACTAAGGGTTCGTTCGCTTCAATACATGCGGTAATTTCACTGACGTGAATATAGGAATGACCAGCCGTTCGGGGAACTTGCGGGTTAATTTGTGCAATCACATATTTACTTTGACGCACTGCCGACATGGCAATATCAACCGCCGCACCTAAGGAGCAATAGCCGAATTCATCAGGAGGACTTACATTTACCAGCGCGGCGTCTAAAGACAGCGTGCCATCACTAAACAAACTTGAAATTTCAGAGAGAAAAACTGGGGTGTAATCGGCTCGGCCTTCATCAACAGCTTGCCGCATCGCTTGACCACCAATAAAGAAGGTATTGGCTTTAAATAGATTTTTGTACTCATCATTGACCCAGCGCGTATCGCCAAGTGCAAGCATGTGTACTAGTTCAATATCGCTAAAGCCATCGCTATTATCAATTAGGTGCTGAATCAGTGCGTAAGGTACTGATGCATTACCACCCACAAATAATCGACAACCCGACTTTATCAGCGCTTTCCAATCTGGTTCAGACGGTAAACCTATTGCCATACCCTCGGCCTTATTCCCGCTAATCTGTACCGCTATAATGACACATTTTTCCTGTTGTGCGTTACCAAGCTGGTAAGACAACAGGAAAAACGTTACAGCAGCAAAGCTTCCGTTAGTTCAGTGTAAACGGATGCAACCAATTGCGAAAGAAAGGCGATATCGCAAACATGCTTTTCGACAGTCTGTGACCGTCTTCTAGCAGTAACAACTGAGAATTACGCAACTTCGCATAATCTATACTGTGGCTAACAGGAATGACATCATCATTCCAGCCGTGGATTACACTCGTTTTTCCGGTGTAGTTATATTCTTGCACTTCGTAGCTTGGCATATACAGCGCCGGCGCTAGTAAAAATAAACCCCGTGCAGACACACGCTCAGCGGCCACCAAAGACACGTAACCGCCCATACTAGATCCTACCAGTATAACTTCATTGCCTTGCGCTTCTACCGTATCAACCAATCGGGTGATGCGATCTTCTGGCGAAGGTAAATCCTGATAATCCACACTAATAACATCAAAGCCAACATCGCTAGCTACGTTAGACAATGTAGTGATCTTACTGCCCCAAGGGCCACTTTCTTTTCCATGAGAAAAAATGACAGTAGTCATCGTAAAACCTCAACGTCTAAGTTATTTATCTTGTTTATGAAACAGCTTTTCAACCATCACGTAGAACATAGGTACAAAGAAAATGGCTAAGAAGGTGGCAGCAAACATGCCCCCCATCACCGCAATACCTATCGCGTTTTGGCTTGCTGAACCTGCACCGCTAGCCATTGCCAGCGGTGTTACACCGAGTATAAAGGCCATAGATGTCATTAATATGGGGCGAAAACGCTGAGAAGCCGCATTTGATACCGCCGTCATTAAATCAATGCCTTCTTCGTATTGCTCTTTCGCGAACTCAACAATAAGAATGGCATTTTTCGCCGCCAGACCCACTGTGGTCAAAAACGCAACTTGTAGGTAAACATCGTTTGGTAAATTGAATAAGAACGCAGCCGTTACCGACCCTAATATACCCAAAGGTACCACTAGCATTACTGCAAAGGGCACAGACCAACTCTCATACAATGCCGCTAGACATAAAAATACAATGAGAATAGAAATAGCATACAGCATAGGCGCTTGCGAGCCTGCTTGTTGTTCTTCAAAAGATAGGCCGGACCATTCAATGGCATAACCATCAGGCAATTGAGCGACTAGCTTCTCCATCTCCTCCATGGCTTCACCAGATGAAATACCTTCAGCGGGGCTACCTTGAATGTTGACCGATGATATACCGTTAAAACGCTCTAATTTCGGCGAGCCATACACCCACTCAGTAGACGCGAAGGTACTGAAGGCCACCATGTCTCCGTCGGCGTTACGCACAAACCACTTGTCTAAATCGTCTGGCGACATGCGATATTTTGCATCCGCTTGCATATAAACGCGTTTTATACGGCCTTTATCAATAAAGTCGTTTACGTAACTTGAGCCCCACGCAATTTGCAGTGCACTGTTTATTTCACTTAGGTTTAACCCCAACGCAGATGCTTTTTCACTGTCTATATTCACCTTAAACTGAGGCACGTCGCTTAATCCATTGGGGCGAACACCAGCTAGTTTAGGGTTTTGCGCAGCCATGCCTAACAATTGATTGCGGGCATTCATCAAGGCCACATGACCATTACTTCCACGATCCACAAGCTGCATATCAAAGCCTGTGGCGTTACCTAATTCCATAATGGGCGGTGGCACAATAGGAAATGCAGAAGCATCTTCAATTTGACTAAATGCGCCAAAGGCGCGACCTACCAGCGCAAATGCTGAGTCACTTTCATCTCGTACACTCCAGTCATTCAAGTTTACAAAACCCATACCGGCATTTTGAGCTTGGCCAGCAAAACTAAAACCGACAACCGTAAATAATCCGTTAACCGCACTTTGCTCTTGGTCTAAGAAAAAGTCTTCTGCCTTTTTAACCGACTCTAAGGTACGCCCAGCAGTTGCACCAGGAGGCGTACTTATTAGCACCATTAGGCGGCCTTGATCTTCATCGGGTAAGAATGCACCAGGTAATTGGGCAAAGATATATGCCATTCCGGCGACTAAAATACCGTATACCGCAAAGTAACGCTTAGCACGTTTCGCCATGTGGGTAGTGGTACGCTGATAGCGGTCGCGGCCTTTGTTGAATGTGCGGTTAAACCAACCAAAGAAGCCTTTGTCTTTGTCATGTTCAGGATCGTGTTGTTTTAGCAGCGTGGCACACAATGAAGGCGACAATATAATTGCCACCAAAACCGAAAAGCCCATGGCAGACACGATAGTAATTGAGAACTGGCGATAAATAGCCCCAGCAGAACCACTGAAAAAGGCCATAGGAATAAATACCGTCGATAACACCGCGGCAATACCTACTAGCGCACCGGTAATTTGTGTCATGGATTTTTTAGTGGCTTCAGCGGGCGGTAAGCCCTCTTCTTCCATAATACGTTCAACGTTTTCAACCACGACAATAGCGTCATCCACTAGCAAACCAATGGCTAGCACCATGGCAAACATAGTTAATACGTTAATGCTGTAACCAAATGCCAGTAGTACTGCAAAGGTACCTAGCAATACCACCGGAACCGCGATAGTAGGAATAAGGGTAGCGCGCCAATTCTGCAAAAATAGCAGCATGACGAAGAATACCAAAACCACAGCTTCAATCAGCGTGTGTACCACTGACTCAATCGACAATTCGATAAAGGGTGAAGCATCTACCGGATAAACCACTTTTACGCTGTCTGGTAGGTTGACTCGTAGCTCTTCAACTCGTTGCTTTACCGCATTGATAGTATCTAGCGCGTTCGCACCTGACGCTAAGCTAATCGCCATACCTGAGGCAGGGTGACGGTCGTATCGAACGATTACATCGTAGCTTTCTGCACCTAGTTCAACCCGTGCAACATCGCGAACTCGAACTTGAGAACCATCGGTATTTACCCGCAGCACGATGCTTTCAAAATCATCGACGGTTTGTAAGCGTGACTGAGCTTGAATAGTCGCATTAATTTGCTGGCCTTGAATGGCAGGTAAGCCCCCGAGTTGCCCCGCAGATACATCGGTGTTTTGCACTTCTACAGCAGCTTGTACATCTACCGGCGTTAAGTTGTAGCTGTACAGTTTGTCTGGATCTAACCAGATTCGCATTGAACGCTGGGCACCAAATACCCGAACGCTTCCCACGCCATTAACACGGGAGACTGAATCGCGAAATTGAGATACCAGCAAGTCACTTAAGTCGTACTGACTCATTTGCCCTGTTTCGTCATAAAAACCAATGGCTAACGAAAATGCTGAGTTTGACTTTGCAACAGTGACACCTTGTTGCTGCACCTGTGCCGGCAGCAATGGCAGTGCCGCTTGCACTTTATTTTGAGTTTGAACTTGCGCAATATCTGGGTCGGTGCCCGGTTCAAATGTGAGGCTAATAGACATACTGCTATTTGAGCTACTGGCAGAGAAATAACGTAAGTTATCGATGCCTGATAAGTTTTGCTCAACCACCTGCGTGACCGAGTTCTCAACAGTTTCTGCTGAAGCCCCTGGGTAAGTTGCAGTAATCGTCACCGTGGGTGGCGCAACTTTAGGGTATTGCTCAATTGGCAGGGTATAAATGGCAAGTACACCTGCCATCATCGTAATAATTGCAAGTACCCACGCAAAGACGGGTCTGTCGATAAAAAAGCGAGCCATAGTAAACTAATCCTATCTTAACGTGAGCCGCGTGACGATGACTGCCACTCGCTGGTGTTTACTTTACTGCCAGGTTTCACTTTTTGGTAACCAGAAACAATAAGTCTATCGCCCTCTTTGATACCCGAGGTGGCAATATATTGGTCTTTGTAGATGTCGCTAGTTTTTAGTGCACGCGCTTCTACCACGTCATTACTGTTCACCACATAGACAGATAATGAACCGTCTTGCTGACGCATCGTAGCGCGCTGAGGTACTAGTAGAGCCTGTTCTGTACCGGTAATAACGTGGCCTTTCACGAATAAGCCTGGTAACAACAACCCGTCTGGATTTGGCATTTCGGCGCGAAGGGCGACGGAACCGGTACTTTCATCCACGGTAACTTCCGAAAACTTCACGCTACCTGTGTGTTCGTATTTCTTACCCGTGGCCTCGTCCACAGTCAATTCCACAGGCATCGAGCCTTGTTCTTGCATGGCTTGGCGAAGGGTCAGTATGGCTCGACCCGACTCCTGCATATCGATGAAGATAGGGTTTAACTGCGTAATAGTGGCAAGTTGCTGCGTTTGGTTTGTGGTCGCTAGTGTACCTTCAGTCACAAACGAGCGACTGATACGGCCGCTAATTGGCGCATACACCTTGGTATAGCCTAAGTTAACTCGTGCTAAATCTACCGCCGCTTGAGCAACACTAATCGCTGCCTGGGCTTGTTCCTTTTGCGCAATAACATCGTCGTATTCTTGGCGACTGATGGCATTTTGTTTAATTAGGTCATCGTAGCGGCGAGCTTTGGCTTCTAAGGTTTTTAAATTCGCTTGTGCACTTTTAACGTCAGCAATGGTGCTGTTTAATTGAGCACGATAACGCGCATCATCAATTTGATAAAGTTGCTGGCCTTTTTCAACCTGTGCACCTTCTTCAAATAAACGCTCTGTAATCACTCCATCAACCTGAGGGCGAACCTGAGACTGACGAGATGGCGTAACCCTTCCTGGCAGAATCATTTCATGGGTTACCGCTTGGCGTGCAATAGTAAGCACCGATACAGACTGTGGCGGCATGGCTTGCTGCCCTGCGCCCGCCTGTTCAGACTCAGACGAACACCCAATCGCACCTACCAACAAAGCTAGGGTAGTGATGACATAAAAAACGCGTTTCATAATAATTTCTCGAATTTAAAAACTAACGATTACCGGCAAACGAGAACGTTTAACCGGTAAACTTAAATTTTGGGCCTGTATTAACGTAGGTAACTTCCATGCGCCGAGTTATAAATACATTGGCATTACTCAGCCCGATCACATCAACTGGACTAATGAGATCGTATGCTTCAAATGCGGCGCGACATCGCAGTAACGCACAACGTATCAATTTACTGTGACGAAAGGGTTACTCATCGGCCAGTATGAATAATGGGACACCCTATTCATGACATATCTGACACAAGCTTTACATTGTGCGCGCTTATACTAAAGATTAAAAGTAAAGGGAGTTAAAGGTGCTGATCTTATCGGTCAGTTGCAGTATTTTTATACTGTAGCGGTACCCTAAGGTTGTAAAACACGCTTTTCATTCAACTTTTAGTATTAGAGCCCGTAATACCGCAATAAGGTTTGGTACGCCGAAATAACATTTTGCGCCGCTTCGTGGATACCTCCCTTGTCTGGGTGCACTGTTGCCAACTGCTTCTTGTAATGCCTCTTAAGCGTCGGTAACGTGATTGACACAGACTCCTCTAAGTTGAGTAAAGTGTGACATTGCACAATACTTTCTTTTGAATCGAAAGCGGGCTCAGCCCCCATCATTCGCTGCCAAAAGCCATTCAATAAAGCCTCTACATCAGCTTCACCAGTGCTGGCCAAGTTTTGCCAGTTCAGGTAGTACTCTGCAAGCGGATCGCTTTTATCTAATGTAGTGGCGTTTCTCACAGAGGCGCTTTGACTACTCGCTTTCAAGGGCAATAGAATGATGCGTGTAGTATGAATATCTAGCTCACCCACCGAGGCATCACGCCAGAGATTTCTAAGCAAATATAGGGTATGAAACAAGATGAAGTGGGTATTAAACAATGCTAGGGAATCGCGCAGCGCGTTGTCATTGAACAACTGATAGGGTGGCGACTTAAGTTGCGAAATTAGCGCATACTCTGTCATCCCTTCTTCAAACTCTGCTTTTTTTGTGGAAAGTATGTCTAACAGCACTTCCACTTTCTGTGCATTCGTCGCATTAAAAGAAGGGATCTCTTGGGCATTCCCCATAGTAAACCTCATGTTTGTATCAGCATATAGCATAGCAGAAGTTACTCTATTCCCCTTATGTAAACGCCACTAGTGCTTCTGACTCCTTCGTCCTTTCACTGCTTGCAAAGGTTTTTGCGACGGATCAAGCGCTTTACTCGCAAATTTAGTGGAAAATTTGAACCAAAAGCGCCCAATGACTGTTAAAGTTATGTTATACAAAGCAACAATAATAATTAGGAGCTCACTTGAAAGCACTCATTGCACTGACCAGCATTATTGGATTTTTAATGGTGGTATTACCAGGCCCGCTATATCAGTACGCAGGCGTTGATTTAGGCACCGCATTTACCTCTCTGCGCTATGGCGTATATGTGGGTGGCGCAGCCATTATACTTATCATTCTACAAGTACTAATAAAACGTAAAAGCGTCAGCTGGGGCAGTACGTTTGTTTTCGCTATATTAGCGTTAATTGCTGTCGCCATGCCTGTTAGCATGATGGGCAAAGCCAGTACCGTACCGCCTATTCACGATATCACTACCGATGTGACCAACCCTCCGGCGTTTGTGGCTATTGCACCGCTACGTGAAAATGCACCTAACCCTATTACTTACGAGGGTGGTGAGGTAACACGTCAGCAAATCGATGCTTACCCTGAAATTAGAACCCAATTATTGGCGCAAAGCATTGATGAAGTCTTTGCAGCTAGTGAACAAACTATTGACGTATTAGGCTGGGAGCGTGTGTCCGATGGCGCATTGCCCTATACATTAGAGGCGACTGACACCACCCAGTGGTTTGGATTCAAAGATGATGTGGTTATTCGCCTAAAAGCAAAAGACGATAACACCCTTGTAGATATTCGCAGTAAATCTCGGGTTGGAAAAAGCGATTTAGGTAAAAACGCCGAACGCATCGACACCTTTTTAACTGAACTTCGCGCCCAGCTAAACCCTAACTAGACGCTAACTAATCGCTACTGTTAGCCGCACACAAAAAAGCTCAGGTATTCCCTGAGCTTTTTTAAACGCCACATTCTTTTAGTGGGGTTAGTGGGCTAATTTCAATACCACTACGCCCGCCACGATAAGTGCTGCGCCAAAGTAGCGCGCGACAGAAGTCGGATCGCCATAAAATACAACCCCAACTAGAAACGTACCCGCCGCACCTATGCCAGTCCACACCGCGTAAGCAGTACCTATCGGAATATTTTTTTGCGCCATCCATAAACAAAAACCACTGGCCGCCATAAAACCTACGGCTAACAGTATCCCCAGCACGCGGGTTTCAGCTTCTTGAGATAGCTTTAACCCCACCGGCCAACCTATTTCTAATAAGCCAGCCACAATCAAATAAATCCAGCTCATATGCCTCTCCTTCTTGCGATTGGCTGCTTACCGAAAAGCTTTCACTAATATTTTTATACTACAAGCTAGCCAATTGAATGCTTACCGCCCCTAGTACCGCTGCGTTTAAGCGGTTAAACCAACGCCAAAATGACGGGCGCTGCATATGGTGCGCAAATTTAGCGGTGAGGGTACTTAGCCCAACAAACCATACGATAGATGCCCAAACTGCACCGAGGACAAACCACCATTTATTTAGCTGCCACTGGCTGGCCAAGTTACCCATTAATAGCAGCGTATCTAAGTAAAAATGAGGATTCAACCACGTCACCGCCATAGCAATCAGAAACGCACGCTTAAATGACGTTTGCTTCTTCGACATTTCAAGTACCAACGCATCATCAGCCATAGAGGCTTTGAGTTTGTTAAACGCGAACCACAAAAGAAAGATAACGCCCGCCCACTTAGTGACTGATACCAACAAAGGATATTCTTGTAACAGCAACCCGAATCCCATTGCTCCTAAGCTGATAGAAATGGCATCGCTCACTATAAACAGCAGTACGAACAACCCGGTCCATTGACGCTTCAAAGACTGTTCGATTAAAAAACTATTTTGCGCACCGACGGCGATTATTAGGGTGCCGCCCATCACAAAACCACTCAACGCTGCCGCAAACATGAACTAAACCTCAAAAATTGAATGAATAAAAAATAGGCGTTGATTTTAGCTACTCTTTCAAACTAAATTAAATTAATAATTTTTCTTTGCTATTAAATTAATTAATAATACTGGGAATACCTATTTAAATAAGAGTGCTTGCTTTCATCATGCTTGATTATGCTGCCCTACACAGTTTTCGCGAAGTGCTACGCTACGGCAGTTTTGAGCGCGGCGCTCAAGCGCTCAACCTGACTCAGTCGGCAGTTTCACAAAAGATAAAGCGATTAGAGCAACAAGTGGGCGGGCCGGTTTTAGTGCGCATGAAACCGCTTAAAGCCACGCCACTTGGCGAACAACTCTTGTCTCACGTGCAAAAAGTGAGTGTGTTAGAAGAGCAGCTAACCACACGCAGCGGGGCGGCTGACCATGCTTCGCCACTGAGTGTTGCAGTAAACAACGATGTGCTGGCGACCTGGTTTACTGAGGTGATGGCAAGATTTAGTGAAATGCGTTCTAACCCCGTACATATTTATAATGCTGATCAAACCCAAACCCGCACCTTATTGCAGCAAGGTAAAGTCATGGCCTGCATTAGCCAAACTGGCACTCCCATTACCGGCGGGCAATCAGCAAGGCTTGGTACTATGAATTATCAACTCTATGCTTCGCCTGGATTTATACAGCGTTACCTTCAAAATGACATAAACCCTGAACGAGTAATGGGCACACCGGGGTTACTTTATGACGAATTTGATGTCACCCTACTCACCGACTATCAGCGAGAATGTTTAGACTTTCCGCCGTCGCTAACCACATGTCATTGGTATCCGTCATCTCATGGGTTTGCAAAAATGGCCGTAGAAGGCGTAGCGTGGGCGTTATTGCCAACCTTACAAGTTAAACAAGAAGTGGCATCGGGTCAGCTCATCTCGCTATTTCCTAGCAAACAATTAGGTGTGCCTTTGTTTTGGCATTGGACAGAACAGGCATCACATGCCCTTGGCGATTTTAGCCAAGTGGTTAAACACATTTCAAAAGAACAGCTAACACCATGAAGTACAATAAACACATCGCGTATTACCACCAGCACGCTTCAAAGCTTGCTTCACAATACACTAGTGTTGCATTTGAGGATGTACATGGCGATTGGTTGTCACATATACCGTCGCTAACCCATACCACTATCTTAGACATAGGTGCAGGAGCAGGCAGAGACGCGAAAGCGCTGGCCGATTTGGGAAATCACGTAACCGCTATTGAGCCTGCAACCGCGCTAATGCAATCAGGCATTGCCTTTACGGGAGAGTCAGTAACGTGGATTAAAGATACCCTGCCCTTACTCACATCACAGAAAAAGCAACACTACGGGTTAATTTTGATTAGCGCGGTATGGATGCACTTAACCCACGTTCAGCAACAACAAAGCTTGCAACGATGTAGCCAATTGCTTTTAACCGAAGGGCTCCTAGTCATTACTTTGCGACACGGGAAATTTGATGACGAACGGGTGGCTAATCCGGTTAATGCAAGGGACACCATCGAGTTCGCAAAATCCTGTGGCTTAACCTTAATTCATAACACAGACTCTAGCGACAAACTGCACCGCCAAGGTGTCAGTTGGCAAACTTTAGTCTTTACAAAATAAGCAAAAATGTCGCTTCACTCCGAACACTTTTCATACTAACCTAGTGCCAGATTGCAGGTTAATTAAGCAAGTTTGTAGCCATTCGGAGGGCTTTTTTTGGCTGTAGTACATAGACGCATCTGTTTTTTGATGCTTTTCGCCATTTGGGGGGTGCTGGTTAGCCTTTCTTTTCCTGTGTCTGCAACTCTTGATACCGCACCTACAGCAGTACCTGTTTCTGACACTATGCCAGGCACAATTAGTGAAAATGCATTACACGACTTTGAAAATGCTATTTTTCTATACCCTCAGCAAACCTACCGAAAATTAGTCACACTTGCGCAGTCAAATGACTTCAGTGATGACGGCAAAGTTTGGCTGTTGTTACGAAAAGCCCAAACCGAGAGTGTATTAACCTTATACAAAGAAATGGATGCCACCCTTGCCACTGTCGCAATATTCACCAATGTGATGACCAACGAACAAAATGCACTATGGCTTTATTTAAAAGGGAGCCGGATGCATCAAACAGGCAATATTTCTGGCGCTATCGACACGCTGAAGTATGCAGTTGAAGTCGCTAAAGAAGAGCCTAACAGTACTATTTACGTGCTTGCTATTAGAGAGTTAGGTTACGGATTTGCACTTTCCGGAGACTACTACCGGGCCACCCTAATACTGCAAGATGCTTATAAAAATCTCGTCATTTTAAACAACCCCTTTTTTAATGGATTGTTAGAAGAGAGCTTAGGCGACACCTATAACTATTTAGGTAATTACACAAAAGCCATTGAGTATTACGAAGGTGCGCTTACCTTCTTCGAGTCCATTGGCTACCAACCCCATGTTGCCAGTACCTTATTGGGCCTAGCTATGGTGAACCGAAAGCTGGAGAATTGGAATGATGCACTTTCTTACTTTGACCGTTACGAAATAGCGCTGAATTTTACCAACAATCACAGCGAAAATTTCTATTTGCATTATGGCCGCGCTATGACAATGGCAGAAAGAGGAGAGTGTAACCTTGCCATTGATGCTATCGATGATGCGCTGGGCTTATCGGGCCCCATTGATTACAACGCAGAACTTTACAAAAAACGCGCCCTATGCAATTTAACCCTTGATAACTTGGCTGAGGCTAAACAAGATTTATCGAAAGCACGCACTATTTTTAACGGCATAGAAGCATTGCACAATACGCAGTGGCACTTAGAGCTTGATTACATTGCAGGCTTAGTGGCATTTAAAGATAATCGCTTTGAGCAGGCTTTTGAATTTATTCATAGGTATTACAAAGACTTCCTTGAGTTGCAGCGTTTAAACAATTCAGAATATGTCACCCAAGTACAAGCCACAATGGAAGCCGAGCGTAAAGACAAAGAAATTGCCCTCCTAAAACAACAAACACAACTTCAAGCGGCTACGGCCAGGGAGCAATCGCTGAAAGTACGGCAGAAAAATATGATGCTGGTAGGCGTAGTAGTCATCTTTGCACTGTTACTTATTTTTGTGGTTTTCCAATATAAAAACTCAAGAAAGCTATTGGCCCTTTCTATTCGAGACGATCTTACTGGCTTACACAATCGGCGTTACTTCTTTGATTATTTCGAGCACAACCTAGTTAAGCTGAACCCCAGTCACGTAGGCTTGGCACTCATCTCTTTCGACATAGATAACTTCAAACACATTAATGACAACCTTGGTCATCACGTAGGCGACGAAGTCATTAAAACCGTGGCACACACAGCGGCAAATACACTACGTACTAATGACGTTATTGCACGTATTGGGGGAGACGAATTTATAATTGCCCTTCCCCGCACCACACTGCTACAAGCTAAAGAAATAGCCAAGCGAATCCTTGAAAATATCAGGAGTCACCGGTTTACCACTAAAGAAGGCGCAGATTTTAGTGTAACCGCGAGCTTGGGCGTGGCTTATCATCATCAAAACAAGCTTATTGCCTTAGATGTGAAATCGATGATGGAGTCTGCCGACACAGCGCTATACCAGTCTAAGCGGGCTGGCAAAAATCGCTTCACGGTTGCAGCTTAGGAAAAGCACGAGTAAGGCTTTATTTCTGACAAAACTTACCTATTATTTAGGTAAGCTTCAAGAAAGGGAATTTATGATTAAAGCAACATTTTTTTGCCTAGGCTTTTGTTTAATTTCATTTTTCAGCAGTGCAAACACGGGCTCTCGCCTAACTGCAACGGGCGGCGTTACTGGATTTGAAGGCACCGCTGGTGGCGGTATCACGCCTTGGGCCTTTATTAGCGGCTATGGCAGTAAAGAAGAAATTAACGGTACCGCGAATGTTCAATACCTTCATTTAAACGACTACACCTTAACCACCTTTGGTGCCAGCCTTGGCATTTACGATCGCGTTGAATTAAGCGTACAACGACAAACTCTAGATATTTCATCTGGCATTACCAGCAATGTTTTCAGCTTACTTACCGATGGGGCAATTAGCGCCGCACAATCTACCCGTATCGACATAGATATTGTGTCTGCAAAAGTGAAAATATTGGGTGATGGCGTTTTTAACCAACGCACTTGGGTACCCCAAGTGGCTATTGGCGCACAATATAAAAAACACCGAGATTTTGATACCACGCTTCTATTGCCCGATGGCACCGGCCCGCTTCCTAATCAAGGTGTAGCGCGCATACTTGGGGCTAAAGATGATAGCGGTACTGATGTTTTTGTTTCTGCAACCAAGCTTTATTTAGGCCATATTAACGGTTTCAACCTATTGACCAATCTGACCGCCCGCTATACCAAAGCAAACACCTTTGGGTTACTTGGTTTTGCTAGTGAAAATGACGATAGTTATAAACTGGAATGGGAAGGTTCTTTGGCGCTACTAACCAGCCCGTCAACCGTGGTCGGCGTTGAGTTTAGAACGCAAACCAATCGCCTAGGCGGGCTAGCAGAAGAAGATACGGTAACCGACGCCTTCATTGCTTACTTTCCCAATAAGTCATTTTCCCTCACCGCAGCTTATGTAGATTTAGGCAACTTGCTTATGCAGCCTAGCTCGACAGGCTTCTATCTAACTGTCACTGCTAATTTTTAAGTTGGTGATGATGAGTACCTATTTACACAAAACAAGCATAACGACAGCCGTAATCACGCTACTTTTTACTCTGTTAGGCGGCATCAACGGGTGTTCTAGCACGCACACTGCCAAGCAAAACGCTACCAGCCTGTACGATGAAATTGGTGGCAGTAAAACTCTTAACACTGTGTTTGGTGTTGCCATTAATCGCATCTATAAAGACCCTGTTATAGGGCATTACTTTAATGGTGTTCCAAAAAGCCATTTACGCAAACAACTGGTATCACAAACGTGCGAGCTTATTGGCGGCCCTTGTGTCTACGAAGGCAAGGCCATGCTAGAGACCCACAAAGACTTAAATATTAAAGAGCGAGAATTTTATATTTTAGTGGAGTATGTGCAAGGCGCGATGCGTGATGTTGGCTTAACCTATCAACAAGAGAATCAAATTCTGCAAAAACTAGCACCAATCAAATACGAAACGATTTACCTGTAGTTTGTGGGGGGCATCTAGTGGTATCGATGCAGTATGTTTAAAAAAGCTAGGCATAAGTGAAAATGTCCTCTTTTTACCTGAATATTGATTAACTTAGCGTTCATTTTTCGTTCATCTCACATCCCCTATTCTTCTTATTAGTTCCCCAACCTAATAAGGATATTCAATGTATAAACTTCTTATCGCTCCAACCTGTTTTTTAGCAGCAAGTGCTGTATTTGCGGCTGACAAACCCATTATTAATGCTCCTTCATACGACTTTGCACAGGTTTCATTGGTGCAAACGGAATTCGCCGATTTAGATATGTTTACTCCGAAAGGCTTTGAGTTTAAGGCAAGTAAAGTACTTGGAATGAACGTTTTTGGTGAAGCCACATACTTTATGGCTGATGACAAAACCCAAGGGGTAAACATGGATGTCGACCGCTGGAAAGTGGCAGTTGGCTATATTCACCATTTTTCAAATCGCACAGTACTGGACGGTAAAGTCGGCTATGGTGAAATTGATATTAAAATAAACGACAGTGACAATGCCGTTTCAGCCGGAACCGAGTACTTTACCGGTGAAGCCAATATTCGACATATGATAACAAGCAATGTGGAAGTCTATGGCGGATTAGAATGGCAAAAATGGGATGAAGGTTCTGATCAAAAAGCCTATAAGTTAGGCACACAATACCGTTGGGATTCGATAGCAGTTGGCGGTGAATATACTAAATTCTCCGATTCCGAGGTGTTTGCTGCCTTTGTTCGCTACACCTTTTAAAAACGTTTAATTATCTGATTAATCAAAATAAAGTAGTGAAATCCTTGTGTATTTCGCTGCTTTATTTTCACAGCTTCATACTATTGATGAATACCTTTAATGTGGTTTATGGCCTATAACATAGCGGCTTGAAGCACCCTTACGAATCATTAAAGAATAATCAATCGTTATGAGGAATTTGAGCATGGAAGAATTTATTGCATCACTTGATGTTGATCAGTATCTCCCTGGCGCACTAGCGTGGGCCACCAATATACTACTTGCGTTACTTATATTAATTATAGGCATGTGGGTAGCAGGTAAAGCATACAAAGGCATGGTTGCACTAGCCGGTCGATACCCCCAATTAGACGACACCCTATTTAAGTTTTTTGGTAGCGTAATACGCTACACCATCTTAGCTTTCGTGGGCATAGCAGTACTTAACCGTTTTGGTGTACAAACCGCATCTATCATTGCATTGCTGGGTGCCGCAGGGCTTGCCGTAGGCTTAGCACTGCAAGGCACACTGTCTAATTTAGCCGCTGGCGTTATGCTACTTATCTTCCGCCCTTACAAAGTAGATGACTTTGTAGAAGCAGCAGGCAAGTTTGGTAAAGTCACCGAAATAGATATGTTCACTACCATTTTGCAAACCTTCGATAACCAACACATTATCATTCCAAATAGCCAAATTTGGGGCGAGCAAATTACCAACCACTCACACCATGAAATTCGCGGTGTAGATATGACCTTTGGTGTTGCTTATGGTGAAAGTATTGATGCTGCACGCGCCGTTATCGACAAAGTGCTCGCTGAACACCCCCATGTACTTAAAGAGCCTGCGCCGTTTGTTGAAGTAGAAACCTTAAACAACAGCTCGGTAGACTTCATTGTACGTCCGTTCTGTGAAGGTCAGCACTACTTCGATATTCGTTACTCAGTGCCTGAGCAAATTAAGAAAGGGCTTGATGAAGCGAACATTGAAATTCCATTCCCACATCGTAAAGTTATTTTGGTTAATGAGACCAATTAGACATTGATTCTGATATGAGAAGGGCGAACTAAGAAGCCTACAAATACATTGGATTCATGGCTAAACAACAACTAAGGCCTGATTTCGATATTTTATCGAACTCAGGCCTTTTTAGCGTCAAACTAAAATACTGCCAATTTTTTATATAAAAAATTAAGAATCACTTGCTCTACAACTATCTGATAACGCTTCTTGTATTACGTTCGTCAGTTCGGTGTTTCGAGGTTGCTCCGAAACACTAACTTGATGTGGAACCTGATGGAAGCTCGGCACTATTCGACCGGAAGTTTGGGAAATAGCTTCTCTTGGTCTTATGTGGTTCACTGTTAGGTACTCAACTTTTTGCTCACCTTCCAACTCTCGAACTAGAACATAAGCCTTCTTCCCTTTTTCAGTTAAGCTATATTCTTTTGTTTTCCCATCAGTGGCACTTAGTCGTTCTGAAATAGTCCCCATTCTTTTGAGTTCTGTTGTAATTCTAGAAACTCTCTGTTTAGGTGTTATACCTAATTGGTTGGTTATATCTTGAACTGTGCAAGGCTCATTGTAAGCTAAACGAATAATACCTCTATGCTGGCTTCGCTTTGATAAAAAAACTATCTCATCTTTAAATAATTTTTGTTTTACGAGAACATTAAAAATATGCTTATATGTCCGCCAAGCAATATTTTTATCGTATGTCAGATCGGTATCTACTGCTCTCAAAATTAACTGTGATGCTGCGAATGTTGCATCTACATTAAGAATTTGTTGAGGAGTCAGTTGATCAGTAGATGCTGATTCAATAAGCCTATCAAAAAAGCTTTCAATAAATGGAATAAATGAATCTGTAATAAATTCTGGGATCGTCTTAACAAAACCTCTTAACTTTAAAATAGCATCAGGAAGTTCTTCGATACGATCAATACCAGTATTTTTAAACGAAGATAATAGTTCTACTGCTTCCAACTCTTCTTTCGAAGATGGAGCGTTTGGCGTAACCATGATGTCACCTATGTTAGAAAGTGAAATAACTATAGTTTGGTTAGTAAACAATTACAATGTTTACTACGTAACATCTTTACCAAAAGATTCATAGCCAAGACGAGAGATTGTACTTTTTTTTCCTATTTCCCCCCTCAAGAAGCCATGATAAATAGAACTAGCCCCATTGTCGGTAGGATCACCGAGTTCTTGGTTAACTAAAGCCACTACGGGCCCAGCCATTCTGTAGATTGCCTTAACGCGCGTTTCATGGAGTTTCATAGTGCTTTCACCTCCCATTGTGGGCACGAAGAAATAATCTACCCCAGATTGATGAGCAAAATCGTGCATTCTCATGTTGTCGTCACAGAAGTCTTTGCATATTAGGGTAACTCCTCTGCCAAATGGGAGTTCAATAATTGCCAAGGAACGCCCTGTAGAAGTTTTTTCTACCCCATACTTTTCGTCACCTGTAAATCGAGTCATCTTGTCATGAGTAAAAGCGATTGAGCCGGTATGATCCAATGCAGTACACGTATTAAAATACGCATCTTTCTTACGGTTATATTTGTGGAAGCTTCCTGCGATCACTAGGCTTATCCCATGACCTTTTGAATTTTCTCTATTTCTATTGGTATTTAACCAGCAGGCTATCTCGTCAACTATATTATTGGGAATAGTTAGCTCAGGAAATATAACAATGTCACAATCATTTTCGACGGCGTAGTGCAAGACTTTCTCAGCTTCAGCAAAGCGATCTACACTTGGATGAATATCTTTAGCTAAAAAGCTTACGTCAGTCTCACCTCTGTCAATTTCAAACTCAACACCTGCACTTTCAAAACTACATACGCATATCTTGGGTGTTTCTCGATTTTTACTATGAAAATTTGTCCATGCTGACTCTGGTAACGCTTTAAAATCAAATGCAAAGCTAAAAGAGTTTGTCAGAATATGATTCCAATGCATTACCCTAATTGGGTTGTCTCGTTGTTTTCTTGTCGTTATAAAGTCGTTATGAGATATATCGCTTTGCAATAGGTGAACAGTATGACGAATATCGTCGTAAATAATGTCAATGGTCTCATGAGACTTTCTGGAGTTTTCATGCAAAAATTCATCCATCAACACGAAAACTGATAGTAGGTTCGCTGTTTCAAAGTACTTGTTTATTTCCTTGAACCCGCCTTCTTCAATTTTCCGAAAAGAGGACATAAGACCTGATTCGTTTAAAAAGTCTGAACGCTCTGTGGGGGTAAAGACTGAGTAATCTCCATATTCATCACTAGATAGCTCATTGGCATACTGACTAAAGTACCCCCCTATCTCTAAATGCAAGTACAATAAACAATAGGCGTCAGATACATGTTCATGAAATTTTTTTGCTAATAACCTTCTGAACTGCATGTCTTTCATCGCTCTTGACCGTCCCTGTTGTCTTGAGGTTAGATAATGTATCGACAGAGGAATAGTAAAATATTTTCGATATCAAAACCCTCTTCCTGAAAAACTATTGCTTTGACTCAAGCGCATAGCTAACCATTTAATCTACTTGCTCTGACTAATCATTGTCAACTTGTGGGCAGACAATAAAGTTTGTCCTTACATCGCTATTAAATACAATAAAGTGCGTCCGTAAAACGCAATATTAACAAAATAGTTTGTCCGTAGTGGGCATTAATAGACAATAAAGATTGTCCTTATAAACCTAATTAAACCAAGAATAACTTCGCAGGATACCTTTATCCCATTTTATTATAGCAACTTTAGCCTTAACTGATAGAAACGTTAAATAGGTCAAGTTGGCAAAGTCCTATGCAAAATTGCTGTATGACTTTAAATGAATTGTTGGTCATTTTCGACAGAACTTTACAGTCGCACTAAAGTCGATTACCAAATGCCATGTATTTATGTACAGTTATTGTTGGACTCGATTTTCATTTGTCTTTAATATTAGGTTATGTGTTCAAAAAGCAATCAAGAGAGTTTTTATGCCATCTAGCGCTCAGATAAGACAACTTCAACAGAGGCTTCAACGAGAAGCTAGAGAGCAACAAAGAAAAATAGACCAATACAATCGTCATGTTGAACGTGCTCAGAAGAAGACCGTGGATGACTACAACCGCGAAGTGAAGAAAATTAATGCGGCCAATCAGGCTCAAGTAAAAGCAGTGAATGAATATAATCGTAAAGTAGCAGAGCACAATAAAACAAATTTTCAGAGGGTTCAGACTTTCAACTCTGAAGTGAACCGGCAGAACACGCAGAACGACAATAATAGCAAGCGACTATTGGCCGACATAAAACAACAATTAAGGAGTCCATCTAGCAGTATTAGATATACCCCTACAGAGGAGAGACTTGCAGATAGAGTCTATGAAGCGGTATCAAAGTCAGATTCAAGAGAATATGATGTTTTTCTAAGTTATGCGAAAATAGATGGTTATGAGACAGCATCTAAGCTTAGAGATGAGCTTGAAAAACTAGAGGTTTCTGTTTGGTTCGACGAGGTAGCTATAATTCCTGGTAAAAGTCAGTCTCTCCAGATGGACTCAGGGCTGAAGAAAGCAACAGCAGGAATTGCAGTGCTAACGCCTGCTTATTTAGCAGGAAGATTTTGGACTGAAAGAGAATTGGGTGTGCTTTTAAACAAAGAAATTCTAATTCCTGTTTTAAAAGGCTGCACATTTGAGGACGTCAAAGAATATAGTGGCATTCTTCCTGATTTGGCGGGGTTCGTCATCGATTTAGATGAGACTGTTGAGACCGTAGCCTTGAAAATTGCTCCAGCAGTAAAGGTTGAAACACCTGTTTAGCTTACGCATATCCGCCACGCGCAATAACTTCGATATAATTCAAAACAGCTTCTACATGACCGCGCTCAACAGCTACTTTTGCTGTTGAGCCGAGCGCCGAAATATGTTCGGTTTCGTACCATTTGATAGCTGCTTCGTGGCTACCTGCCCACGTTTCAACTTTTGAAATTATCTGCTGTTCATTATTTTTCATTTTTTCCACTAATTGTACTTTCACATTAAAGTAATCATATAGCCGTTCAGATGAGGAGGAGCATACCTTTGCTACTTTTTTGCACCAGTCAATATAACTCAACTTTCGGTCAAGCGACCATAGGCTAGGAAGTGAAGATACATTGGATATTATGTCTGCTAATTTAATTGTTTGCGCTTCAATACTCCCTGCTGCAACCTGATTTAGTAATGCTATTTTTTTATCATCAGAATTGGTTGCTGAATTGCACGTCAGTTCTAAAACTATCGTTGAAACTTCATTCCCAAATAGATAGTTAACACCAATACTGGTAACCTCAGTGTCTTCCAAGATGTCATGCAAAACTGCCGCTATTAGTGTATTTTCATTGCTACTTGATTCATAAAACTGAAGGAGTTGCGCCACTTTGTCAACGGTAATTTAATTTTGACCCACTTAGCGGTAAAGTAAAATTGACCCACCTTTAGCGTTTATACTTCATTTTGTTTATTGGTAACTGGGGCTATTCCAGCGGTTTTTTTGCCTCTAAGCCGGTAACTGTTTCCTGCAATTTGTACGATATGAGCATGATGTAAAAAAGCAAATCGGATTGCAGATAGTAAAGTGGGCGTGTGCTGATATCCGTATAGTTTTGCGCTAACAACACAACGGATATGCGTTTCATAAGGCTTTATCTCATCTGTAGTGGTATGTTCAATAGGCAATATCGATAAGACAACAGCGTGTAGGTCACCATCCTTAAGATTACTATTCGAAATCAAGCATTGATATTCGCTTGGCAACTCAAATAAGTCAAAATTCCCTAGACCGGCATAGAATCCGTATAAATATTTCCTGTGTTCTGGGCTGTAGTAAAGAGATTTATCTGCTATCCAGTTACTGATATTTTTTAATGCCATTTTAAGACTTACATTGTGCCTCATGACTTCTCCCGTCTAACTTTCTTCCACTAAGCTGAATCGAACTTAAGTAGCCAGACTTGATGCATACATTAGAAAGTTAGCAATGTAAGTCCACGTTTTTTCAAAGAGCGTTTTGTAGCCAAATATTAATTTATGGTAGCTAAACGGTCAACAATAAAATAACGTAAACCATTGTATTTTATGCAATTTAAAATAAATGATTGACAAAATATCAAAGAATAATTCTAACTGCCATATTTAATAGGAAGATTGCGCCACAATGTGGTTAATTGACATTTAACGCTCACGCTTATCATCCCAGGATTCAAGAACGAACAAGGCAATGGTGTGAGCAGAATGTATTGCAAGACGTGCATGGCGAGGTTTCAGTTTATAAACTCTTCTACCTTCTCCATGGGCTGAACTGGCATGAGTTCTAAAAGCTCCAATGCCATCCACGATAGATAAAATGCCGGAAAGTACTCTTTTGAGATCATCATCTTGGACAAGTTTTGTATCGAAGCCCAAGTCAGCCCTGACGACCTTCCAGACGTTTTGAAGATCTTGCTTTTGCGGTTTAGGTAGACCTTCATCAGTAATATACACTTTAAAAATGGACTCAAGAATATTGCATGCCGCAGAAACCGCTTCCCTTGGTTCTGAATTTACTTTTGACAATGCTCGATCAAACTCTGCCTCTATTGAAGGAAGATCTCTCCCTTTTATTAAATCTGATAATGATCGACTTGGTGCCGAGCTTCCATCAGAAATAATGCCGCCGCTAAGGTAAGTTAAGTTACAACGCTCAAGTGTATTGCGAAGCTTTACCTTGAGATCTTGTTTTTGGTCGCTAACATTTACACCCCAAGATACTTGATCCGTATCTTCGTCGTCTAGCAACTCCATGTACGGTTCAATCAGCTTACCCAGAATGATCAAAGGATAGTTAGACTCTTTATTTATACGTCGCAACCACTGCTGCACCTTAACAGGCTTTGAGCCTTCTGGTGGGTCGCCAGGCGCGTCCGCATGCATGAACAGATTGTTTAAACTCGCGTGAGATTCGATATTGTGCAAATTATCCGAAAGCACAGCAATTATTGGTGCTGGAATTTCTTTCTTCATGAATCCTCCATTGATATTTCAAAGACTTCCAAAGCCAATGTTAACCTGTTTTAATAAATACTGCTTCAGAGCTTCAAAAAAGTATAATCCTAACGAGAGTTAAAGTACCCAATTTGAGAATGACAAGTTTACGGCAGAATGAGCCATACACCTTCAAATTGCATGGAGAGTTTGTGGCAATTACCGTCAGTCATAGCTATTTTCGTTAACTCAATATCGATTGAGCGAATGGGTCGTCGCTTAATTACTTCTGGCAATCGGAAATGCTGAGTAAGTTAACACTCAAATGATGGTGCGATGTTGATGGGTACTTGCCATATGTAGAATTAAGGCAGAAAACGAAGTAGCGGTTACCTTTTCTATTTTCAATTGTTGAATCCTCTAAAATCTGAATAGAGACGGCCTTTCGAGTTATCAAATCTATATCCTTATGAAAACTTAGGCAAACGTAAAACTACAAGACTTGCAGATATGAGTATCACTCTTCAAGCAACTGCAATACCCCGCATTCTTTAACTTTTCTATTATCTGTGCATGCCGAGGCCATCTCAGATAGGGTAAGCTTTAGCTCCTCAAGCTCTTCAATGCGATGTGTGACGTCAACCATATGTTGATGGATCAAATTGTTCACACTAGAACAACTTTTATCGGGATTATTTTTTGTATCCAACAGCTGTTTAATTTCTAGTATGGTCAAATCTAATGAGCGACATTGTTTAATGAATCGCAGTGCTCTCAACGATGAGGCGTCGTAAATTCTGTAGTTACCTTCACTGCGATTGCAAGCCTCAAACAAACCCTGTTTTTCATAAAAACGGATCGTCTGAATAGAACACCCACTTTTTTTTGATAGCTCACCTATTTTCATAAACGTGCCTTTGTGTTGTTGACTCTATACTAGGTATAGACTTTACACTGTACCTATAGTTTTGGGAATAAGAGTTGAACAATGAGTGGTTGCGGCTGTGAAGTGGAAATCAAAGATGCCTCACAAAAACGGGTGCTGTATTGGCTGCTCGGCATCAATGCGACGATGTTTTTCGTTGAGATGACCGTGGGTATTTTGGCTGACTCTACTGCTTTAATAGCAGACTCTATGGACATGCTAGCGGATGCAGTTGTATACGGCATAGGTATTTATGCTGTGGGCAAATCTATACTTCACAAAGCCAAAGCTGCGCAAATCAGTGGTTACTTTCAGCTATTGTTGGGCGTAATTATTCTCATTGATATTACCAGAAGGTTATTCTTGGGCAGTGAGCCTATCTCATCATTAATGATAGGGATGGGGTTCATTGCACTAAGTGCAAACGTCGCTTGCTTGATGATTATTCGTAATCACAAAAACGACGAAGTACATATGCGAGCCAGCTGGATTTTTTCGGCCAACGATGTCATCGCCAACATGGGTGTCATCATCGCCGGAGTTTTAGTGGTATGGCTTGATAGCAGGATACCGGATCTGGTTATCGGCTGTATTGTGTCGATTGTCGTGCTGCGCGGAGCCTGGATGATCCTGAAAGACGCCAAGCAGGAAGTACTTAATAACGAAGTACAGAAAGGTAAAGTGGGCGATCCACTATGACATACAATAAAGCCGTTAAGCCGCATATCGATTCCAAATTAACAGATTACTCAGATGCAATGTCTAACAACAATGAGAGGCAGGCATTTGCAGCGCTGGAGGATGCGCATGTAATTGGTCAGCACTCTACTTTTTATCATTGTTTAATTCATTGTAAAATGCTGCGACATGGTCTTCTAAAAAAAGATTGGAGAGTCGTTTTTGGACAAGTAATAAGAATAGTTGGTGCTGCAACCAAAACAGCTATCGGCCTTGTACCTAAAGGAAACACAGGCGGCACTGACATCAGCCCCTTTAAGCGACTACCAATCAGTGCTGAAAATCAAGCGATATTGGATAAAATCAACCATGCATAATCATAACCACAGTCACAGTGATAACAGCGCATCAAAACGCATTGGCTGGGCATTTTTCTTGAATGTCGTATTCACTATCATTGAATTTATCGGTGGATGGCTGACAAACAGCACAGCTATTATGGCCGACGCAGTGCATGATTTGGGCGATAGTTTATCCATTGGCACCGCGTGGGGCTTAAATAAACTCAGTGATAAAGAAGCAACCAATACATTTTCCTATGGCTATAAACGCTTTTCTCTTCTTGGTGCATTGATCAACGGGTTAGTGTTAACGACTGGCTCAATATGGATCTTATTCGAAGCTATCCCAAGGCTTTCAGCACCCGAAATGCCGCAAGTCGAAGGCATGTTACTCCTGTCAATTTTTGGCATCGCCGTTAATGGATTTGCTGCTTATAAACTTAGCGAAGGGAATTCCTTAAACGAGCGTATATTAAACTGGCATTTGCTTGAAGATGTATTGGGTTGGGTGGCAGTGCTGATCGTATCGATTGTGCTGATGTTTAAGCCATGGCCAATTTTAGATCCAATTTTATCTATTGGCTTCACATTATTCATTTTATTCAATGTTGTTAGAAATCTAAAAGAAACCTTATTGTTATTCTTGCAAGCCACGCCCGATGCTAAGCAGATGGAGGAAGTGCGTAAAGTACTCATGTCATTTGATGATGTGGCGGATATACATCATTTTCATATCTGGTCTTTGGACGGTGAACATAGCGTCATGACGGCACATGTGGAGTTGAAACAAGATGTTTCGGTTTCTCAATTGAGAACACTTAAAGACGAACTTCGCCAAGGTCTTGATGAGTTTGATTTTGTGCACACTACCATTGAAATTGAATTTGCCAATGAAGATTGTCGTGATGAGTAATGTAATGATTGAAATACTTTGTTTAGGTTGGTCGATTGGTCTTAGTTCGATTACCTGTTAATATGAAAAAGATGAGAGTAGATAGATATGTTTAGTGTAAGGGTGACAAGTTACCTGCTGATTTCGCTGATTTTGTTTCAGTCGTTTTCTGCTGTCGCCAATACATTGGATTCTCATACTGTCGACTCACAACATCTAAATGAAATACACGAACATCAATTGGGCGATAACATCGCTACTGAACATGCGCAGGTTCAACTAAAATCTAGCGAACAACCTGATGCTGATAACGTCCCCGTAGATAAATCTCACAATCCTGCTGATTGCCACCACTGTGGCCATTGTCACGGAACCCATGCCCAATGGATTGTAAGCACCAATGGTATCGAACTCGATTCTGTTGCCACCCATCACAATTTCTATTACTTATCAAAAGTAATAGATGCACCGATCACGCAATTACTACGCCCACCTAAAGCATAACCCTGAACTAATCAAACACCGTTCGCCAACAGTTTGGCGATATATATTTTTGATAATTTAGGAATAAAACAATGATGCATTTTTCATTGAGTCGCCCTGTGCGTGTGCACGCTTGGGTGATTTCCACGATGCTTGTCCTTTTGACAACACACACCGTGGTAGTAGCACAAACAAACAGTATCACCAATCGAGAAATGACCTTGCAAAGCGCCATACAGCGAACATTAGCGAATTCACCCGAGTTGCATGAGTTCACATATAGGCAACAAGCGATTGAGGGAGAAATTAAAACTGCTTCTCTCAAACCAGCCCTCAACGTAGGCATTGAAATGGAAAACTTCTTAGGAACAGGCGAGGTCTCTGGCATTAAGGACACCGAGTTGACTCTCACATTGTCGTCGGTCATTGAATTGGGCAATAAACTCAACTCACGTAAGGCGTTTGCTAAGGCGCAATCCACCTTAGTCGAAGCGCAAAAACAAGTGCACACCTTGGATGTACTGGCTGAAGTGACACGTCGCTACATCGATGTATTGGCGCAACAAGCGTTAATTGACGCGCAAAAAGATGCAGAAACACTTGCTCGATATACCTATCAAGCAGTCACAAAACGCGTGGATGCAGGTGCTTCCCCTGCATTTGAACAGAAACGCGCTGAAGCAGCTTTAGCAAGAGCTAGATTGGATGTGGTGACGGCACAGCAAACTAAGCAAGCCATGATAAATAGTCTGGCTATTATGTGGGGGGAGAAAGACCCCACTTTTACCTATGTTGAGGGTGACTTATTTGCGCTGCAATCGTCTCCTTCGTTAACCGCGCTTTTTACCACATTATTGGACAGTCCCAATCTTGAGGTCTATGCACAAGAATCGAGATTGCAGGCTTCTCAAGTCCGCCTTACTCAAGCAGCTAATCAATCGGATTTAAGCTGGACGGCCGGTATCAGGCGCATGAATGGCATAGATGAAACAGCCTTTGTAGCAGGCGTGAGTATGCCTCTGTTTGCCGGTGACCGAAATCTTGGCGAGTACCAAAAGCAGCGGGCAATTCAGGCACAGCTGGAACAACAAAAAGAGTCAGCGACGCAAAACCTATACCATCAGCTAAATATGGCCTTGATGGTCAGAAACAATGCGTTGCTCAATGTACAGACACTGCAAAACTCTATTATCCCACCCTTAGTTCAAGCGCTGGAATTAGTAGAACAAGCCTATATCAACGGTCGATTCAGCTACCTTGAATGGGTGAGTACACGTCAAGAACTACTCAATGCCAAACAAGCCTTAATTCAATCAGCGAAGCAAGCTCATCAGCGCGGTGCAGATATCGAATCACTGACTGCACAGCCACTTGTGGATACGATCAACACCTCTTTTTCGAGAAAAACAAAATGAACAAAAATATATTAAATAAGAAGCAAAACGCTCTGTTAGTTTTCATTGTTTGCAGTGCGTTGGGATTTTTATCAAGCACCACAATACAAGCATCAGAAGGCGAGCATGGTAAAGAGGAAGCCCATAAGGATGAACGCGTACTCATGCCTGACAGCATGGCGCAAAAAATGGGCGTGATGACACAAAGTGTTAATGCCGGTCAACTTAATATCACCACCACAGTATATGGTAATATAGTGACCGACCCTGCTTCACTGAGTCATGTGCGTGCACGATTCGACGGTATGGTGACCAAGGTCAATGCAAATTTAGGTAAAAAAGTTAAAAAAGGCGACACACTGGCGGTAGTTGAATCCAACGAAAGCCTGAAAAGTTATCCTGTTGCCGCGCCGTTTTCAGGCACCGTGATTGCCAGACATGCCAATGAAGGCGAGTTATCTAATGGCCAAGTGTTATTTTCAATCGCAAACTATGATGACGTGTGGGCACAGCTTAAAGTCTTCCCACAACAGCTCTCTGATATTGCAGAGCAGCAAAGTGTTCAACTTAGTGTGGCAGGCTCATCGTTAGAAACCACTATCCAGCATATCTTACCCTCGCCAGATGAAAAACCGTATGTATTGGCGTATGCCAAAATAGCTAATACCTCAGGTCAGTGGCCGGTTGGCGCGGCTATTAAAGGGCTTGTCACAATCAACAAACTTGATGTCGCCATGATGGTGCCTAAAGCTTCGATTCAAGAGTTTGAAGGGGCTTCTGTCGTGTTTGTCAAAGAAGGTGATGAATACCGTCCCGTGCCCGTTACCTTAGGTCAACAAGATAACTACAATATTGAAGTGTTATCAGGTCTGCACATTGCAGATGTGATTGTCAGCCAGAACAGCTACCTGTTTAAAGCCGATTTAGAAAAGTCGGAGGCCGGTCATGACCACTAATAACTCAATGCTATTTACTTGGTCATGCGTCTCAGTTATTGGGGGACGAACACATGATTGAATCCATATTACGTTTATCCATAGAGCGACGAGGGATAATGCTGATGTTGATCTTCCTTGTGCTGGGCATGGGGATATTCAGTTATCAAAAATTACCTATCGATGCGGTACCCGATATCACTAACGTGCAAGTGCAAATCAATACACAAGCACCGGGCTATTCGCCTTTGGAAACCGAGCAGCGGATCACATTCGTAGTAGAAACAGCACTGGCGGGATTACCTGACCTGTCCTACACCCGCTCTTTATCACGCTACGGCCTGTCTCAGGTAACAGCGGTATTTGATGAAGGCACTGATCTGTATTTTGCGCGTAATCTCATCAATACGCGATTAGGCGCAATCAAAAGTCAGCTACCAGAAGGGTTAGAGCCTGAAATGGGACCTATCGCTACTGGGTTGGGCGAAATCTACATGTATACCTTGCGAGCCAAGCAAAATGCCATGCAAAAAAACGGTGAGCCGTACAATGCAATGGCGCTTCGCGAGATACACGACTGGATCGTAAAACCGCAGCTCGCACTGGTTAAAGGGATCACTGAAGTCAACGCCATTGGTGGGTATGTAAAACAATATCATGTGAATCCTGAACCACAGAAAATGCTGAATTTTGATATTGGTCTAAGTGATATCCATCGTGCGCTGGAGCGAAACAACACCAATCAGGGAGCGGGGTTTGTTGAGCGAAATGGGCAACAAATACTGGTGCGCTCACAAGGTCAACTACAGACACTTAGCGATATAGAAAATGTGGTAATAAAACGCATTAATACTGTCCCTGTTGCGGTGAAAGACATTGGCAGTGTAGCTATTGGTAAGGAGCTGAGAACTGGTGCGGCAACGCAGGAGGGTGAAGAGACCGTTTTAGGTACGGCAATGATGCTAGTCGGCGAAAACTCACGAGCCGTTGCTCAATCCGTTGCCAAAAAGGTGAAGGACATTCAATCCAGCTTACCTGATGGTATTGTCATTGAGCCAGTCTATGACCGTACCCTATTGGTCGATAAAGCTATCGAAACGGTTCAGAAGAATTTAGTAGAAGGTGCGTTATTAGTCATAGTGATCTTGTTCATATTGCTTGGCAATATTCGCGCCGCGCTCATCACTGCGGCAGTTATACCGCTGGCGATGTTGGCGACCATTACAGGGATGGTTAATACCGGTGTGTCTGCCAACCTAATGAGCCTTGGCGCATTGGACTTTGGATTAATTGTCGATGGTGCGGTGATCATCGTAGAGAACTGTATCAGGCGGTTATCCGAGTCTCAGAAACGCACAGGCGGAGTCTTGCCACTTAAAGAGCGGCTAGAACTGGTTTTTCAAGCGACCAATGAAGTCATTCGTCCTAGCTTGTTTGGTGTATTGATTATTACTGTGGTGTATATCCCGCTGTTCTCATTGACAGGGGTTGAGGGCAAGATGTTTCAGCCAATGGCGGCAACGGTCATCATGGCGCTGATAGCAGCGATGCTGTTCTCCATTACTATTGTACCAGCGGCAGTCGCGATGTTTATGGGCGGTAAAGTCAGTGAAAAAGAAAGCTTCATTATTGTTGCAGCCAAGTCAGCCTATCGCCCCATCATTCACCTTGCACTGAAATTACGCTGGATAGTGCTTGTCGGCTCAGTCGTGCTGGTAGTGGGCAGCTTTTGGTTGGCAACGCGATTAGGCTCTGAGTTTGTTCCCCAGCTTGACGAAGGAGACATCGCACTGCACGCCATGCGAATACCGGGCACAGGTATTGAACAAGCCGTCGCAATGCAAAAAACACTTGAATCTACCTTGATGGAATACGAACAGGTACTCACAGTGTTTGCAAAAACCGGTACCGCAGAAGTAGCTACCGATGCGATGCCGCCCAACGTAACCGATACCTTTGTGATGCTAAAACCACGAGCGCAGTGGCCTGATCCTAACCTATCAAAAGCTGATTTCGTGGAAACCCTTGAGCGAGATTTACAAGCGGTGACAGGCAATAACTATGAGTTTACCCAACCTATCCAAATGCGCTTTAACGAGTTGATTAGTGGGGTAAGGGCTGACCTTGGTATAAAAGTCTTCGGAGATGATTTAACCACGCTTGTTGCCTCTGCAAACGACATCTTAACGGTTTTGCAATCAATTGACGGCGTGGCGGATGCACGACTTGAGCAGGTCGATGATATCCCTATCTTCACTATCAACCCTAAGCTAGTCGAGTTGGCACGTTATGGATTGGACGTGGCCGATTTGCAGGAGTGGTTGGCGTCAGCTATCGGTGGTAATACTGCTGGCTTAATTTTTGAGGGAGATAGACGCTTTGAGTTGCTTGTGCGATTTGATGAAGGTATCCGCACAGATTTAGATGCCATTGGCAGCACTCCTATCATTACATCGGATGGGGAATTTGTGCCGTTATCAGAAGTCGCTACGCTGGCTTACTCGTCTGTTCCCAATCAAATCAGTAGAGAAAACGGTAAGCGCAGAGTCGTGGTTACCGCCAATGTCAGAGAACGCGACTTAGGGAGCTTTGTTGACGAAGCAAAAATCAAAATAACCGAACAGGTTTCACTCCCAGCAGGCTACTGGCTGGATTATGGCGGCACGTTTGAGCAGCTTGAAAGTGCAAGTCAGCGACTGGCTATCGTGGTGCCTGCCACGCTTTTTCTGATACTTGTGTTACTCGTGGTGGTGTTTGGCTCATTTCGTGATGCCTTGATCATCTTCACTGGCGTGCCTTTAGCCTTAACAGGTGGTGTTTTTGCGCTTTGGATGCGTGACATGCCATTGTCTATATCTGCCGGAGTCGGATTTATTGCGCTCTCTGGTATTGCGGTACTAAACGGCCTAGTGATGTTGTCATTTATTAAACAGCGAGTACTAGAAACAGGTGACTTAATTAACTCAATCGTTGACGGAGCTATCACAAGATTGCGTCCGGTTTTGATGACAGCACTGGTAGCAAGCTTAGGCTTTATTCCCATGGCACTTAATGTCGGGACTGGCGCTGAAGTGCAAAGACCGCTTGCAACGGTGGTGATTGGCGGGATCATCTCGTCCACCATTCTAACATTGGTGGTTTTGCCTATTTTGTATCGGATGATGCACTCCAAATTAACCAGAGTGTGATTGTTGGGCACCGTATTGCAGAAAATACGGTGCTCTTTATCTTTAAAGAACACAACCCAATTCAACATGAGGTATAGACTTTATGTTTACCAAATACACTATATTACGACTAGCCACTTTGGCTCTACTGAGCATTTTTTTAACGGGATGCGCTTCGCCAGCAAGACTGATAGAGGTGAATAATGTGCCAAATGAAAAGTAACGGATCACCGCGTTTGGGTAGCCGAAACTGAGAATAAATGGCATGTTTCTGGCCGGTTGAACGCGCCCAATATTTTTGGCTTACCGGACGGGCATATTCTCGTTTCTATTCTAACTGAAGATGGAGCGATAATTGACCAGAAGATAGCAAACTACAGAAGGGTGATAGGCAATGCAGGACGACCTAGAAGACATCAATTTGGCGTTGCTCTGTTCTTTGTTGACTTTGAATCTATCCCCGAAGACGCAGAAGTAGGTGTCGAGTATATTATTGAGACAATAAGTGAAACGAAGAAAAAACCTTTTTGACTCTCAACTTAAACATAATTTTTGTTTAGAGCAGTGATTAGAAAATTCAGTGTATCAGGTTCACAGCAGACAAGTGGAAGCCGCTATTATTCCTATTTTTTGTACAACAAAATTAAAATTTGAAGGCCTACGCAACTGATTTTTTTATTTATCAATAAGGAAGGGTATGGCCGTAATACGGAATTTTTGCCAGTTAGATTAAGTATGAAGGACGATATGAAAATGACAAAACGTGTCAGTCAAGATTGGTGATCGTATGTGCACTTTTTTATAAATTTGTTGTAGAAGTCATCGTTTCCGACTGTATCTTTAACGGTCATAATCGAAGTCGTTAGTAAAAACCACAACGGCAGTTTACTGCCTAGACCGACCTGTTAGTTTTTAAAGTATGGCGCTTTTTAATACGTCTATAAGTACCAAATTGAATAGGTTCGTGCTTTGAAGTTAGAGATAGCAGCACCTTTAGCAAAGTATTGCTGAATGATTAAATACCCATCTTTTTTTGAGGCACGACATGCATACTTGAGTTACCGAAGCAGCTTTATTATGATAAATGAGTTGTTTCTTATCATATTAAAAATTATCACTAATAAAATGGCTTGCCCGTGATGGATGAAATTTATTAAATGGCTATAAAAGGCAGAGCAAGTATCCTCACATCTAAAGAGTGGGAGAAGGTTTTTAGTGTGATTTTGAACAATAGGCATGCTGAAAAAAATACAGCAATTATGAAGATGAGTAGGCATTTAGGTTTAAAAGCTCAGGAACTGGCTGCATTAACAATAGATGATGTTTCTATGCTAGAGGGAAATGACAGGGAGGCTAGGCAATCGTTCACTTTGCGAAAAGAGGTTTATATTGCTTCCAGAGAAACGCCAAAAAATCGATCGCGAAGTAAATATGTTAAAAAGAATTTGACCTTCACCGTTAGTGAGTTCGAAAATGCATTAGAAAAAGTTGCATCATTGGTCAAGGCAGATAAAAAGATCAACCCTATCGATTTCTATCCAACAAAAAATCAAAATTCTACGACACCAAGGCTGCTTCCTCTTATTGAAGAACCTCTCGTAAACGCATTAAAAACATACGTTGAGATGAGACTAATTAATCAGCCATTTTTAAAGTCAACAGATCCACTTTTCGTGACCCAAAAAGGCGGTTCTTATTCACCAAATACGCTTCAAGAGCATATGGCTCTGATACTTCGAGATTGGGCTGGTGTTTCAAGTGCGACATCAAATAGTGGCCGCAGGGGGCTAATTACACACGTTCTTCAAACATATGATGTTAACGTTGCACAAAGTGTGGCAGGAGTACGCAGTCCATCGAGTGTCGCAGTTAGCTACAATGATCGAACTGAACCATACTCAAACGACTCGAAAAAGTGATAGCGTCTAATTAACTTCTTTTATCTTGTTAAATACACTCCATACATCGTCTTTTATAGCGTTGCTTCCACCTAATGGGTAATCATTCCAGTATGGTCTCTTGTTTGTTAAGTAATAATCACATGGATTTTCATGAAGAAGCTTATAGTTTGTCTCTTTCATTGCCACACTGATGATCTTACTTTCTGAACATTGATAACCTTCTCGATGCAGCTTGCAGATTGAACAATTTCGTTCTTTTATAACCTTTAACTTATTCTTAAATAAATGGCTATCTAATTTAAATGAAGTATATATCTCTTCAGATTGCTCATTAACAAAGGCTTTAAATACATTAGGATGATTACCTTTAACGATATTACAAACGTTTTCTAATTGAACTTCATCAACTTGCGCATACATGCCGGTCTTTTTCATTAAGATCGAGGTTATTCTTTCTGTGTCATTCGTTTCTCCTTCTAATTGCATACAATTTTTTCTCAACCAATGAAGTAGCCTTTTTTGAAGACATGGAGCGAACTTGACATCATTTTCAACAACATCAGTACCCAACGAAGTTTGCTCACCATAACAATCATACTGCTCACATTTAGTCGGAATTTCACCACGCAGAGCTTTTTGGATATTAGATGCGGCAACGCTTTGACTTTTGCCTGTTAAGTTGAAAAGAGCTTTTTTATGATGGTGGCAATATTTTTGGTTTAACCACTCTGCTCGGAAAAAACCAAACCCACAATTCTTGAGGTCATCTGCGATGCAATCAACACAGAAGTTAACTTTGAGAAAATTATTTTGAGTTTGTTGACTGTAATTTTCAACACCATTTCTAAATACAGTTGGCACTAACTCAAAGTGTGATAAAGGGTTCGAAAACATTCCCGCGACAGGGTTTGCTATGGCTGACCTTTGTAAAACACTAAGTAGATATTCTGGATCATAAGGCCTGAACAGATGAGAATGCATCGTCGCAACAAAAGGGAAGGCTCGCCACTCTCCCATTCTATTTAACACACCAGCGAAGTCGCTTTCGCCGTTTAACATTAACACCCTGAAAATGAAACTCTGTACCGATTCGTCTCCTTGCAATTGCTTCATGTAATTATATTCTCAGTTATTAGTCATGAATTTGTTGATCATATTCATTGTTAAAGGCAACTTTCCTTTACTCTTCAGTAGCCACCCATGTCCGCCGATTTGCTTATCAAGCTTGCTTAGAGATATGTTGTCATCAGTTTTAACTAATATGTCGGCAACTCTCTTAGCTAAAGTAATATCTCGTTCAGCCCAATCAATTATCCGATGAAACTTATTTTTTTGAGGGGGTGGCAACGAATTATTAAGCCAATATTTGTCATTACGATACAACCAATGAAACGCTGCATAACACTGGTTTTTTATTTCTTGTTTGATTGCAGTGGGGTAGCGACCTATACAACGTCTAATTTCTAGCCTGCATCGTCTGCGCTTAGACTCAAATTTATAACATTTTCTCTTTTCAACCAAGCCAGGCTCACAAGAAATAATCTGCTCAACACTCCCAACGGAAATACCTAAGCTATTTGCAATATACTCACGATGAAAACCTTTATATGCCAAATCCAAAACTTTTTTGATAGCAAATTCGTCAATGGTGCGCGGGATTTTTTTTATCTCTATGTTATTCAACAATGCTAGTTGTTTGATATAACACCTACTCTTACCAGTTTTACGATGAATTTGCAGTATAGGCATTCCCTTTTTTAGCAATTCAAGACACTCTGTTTGGTAGCTCTCTTTTGCTTTTATATTTAACGTAGCTCTATCATTTTTCTCTGAGTTCGCTGACAACATGAACGAGATAAGTAGGTGCTTGAAAGGGTGTTGAGCGAACTTTCCATTCACCAGATGATAAACATAATTTGTTTTCGCTGTTTGAAGAGGTATGAGCATGTCATTCGGTAACGCCAATTTAGCAGCTAAACTTTTTAAGTCAGTCGTTAATTTTTTATTTTTAATCGTTCCAGACGTAAGTAAATAGCCAGATTTATATAGTGATTCCCTGAGTTCTGTTAAATCAAAAAAGTCCGAATATGCTAACTTATTGAAAATAAATGTATTGGCAAACCTTGCAAAATCTGAGGTTATTTTATTTGAGCTGTCAGCAGACATGTTATGAGGTGGTAGGAAGGATGGCGCGACATATATTCTTGCTGGTAACACTAGTCTGTTTAACCTGACAGGATGCTCACTGCATGACTCAACCCCTGGTATCTGATGAGAAATATGCCAATAACTTACACCATGTTCATACATATCTTTTTTAGCGCATAATGGACAATACTTAACCGTTAAAATTTCTGTTTCCTTAAAACTAGCCAAGTTGCAAGCTCGAAGTACAGCATTACAATTGCCAGCCATCAATGCATTATTAATCTCCTTTGATCGTTTTGGTTGGTAGTACTTAAAAAGCTTTATCAAGGTTTGTTGATTGATTACACATTCAACCTCATTTCGCGATAGGCTTGCAATGGAACCTATCCCAACGGTTAGATACGGGTGAATAGAAACCCGCTTCCTATTGAAGTAAGTATTCAAAAATTTATCTACTGGCATGCCAGTTAGCGTAAGACTTCGTACTATCCTGCTATAAAAAGATTCATCTGGTAAGGCAATTGGCACCCACATTGTTCAAGGCTCTTAAACCACGCATCATGCAAGTTGCTTTAGTGGATCGTCGCAAAGGATGCCAATACCACGAAAATATTCATTGGCATCCACCTCGTCCACTCCCCGTCTTAATAAGTCTGGATCCTCAATGCGAGATAGAAGATCGATACAGGCAGTTAATTCTAATAGCTTCGCTGAGAATTCAGGATGCTGCGGCCTTGTTACGTCTGCAATAGGAGCAGATGTAATTGAGGTATCTTTAACCTCAGTGACAATTGTTTGATTGGCAACACGGCGGTTACGGCGAGGCATTGTGATTTCATCGCGCAAATTTATCACTTCTTTTGTTTTAGACGATAAGCCAAGAGCACTAAGCGCCGCTTGTTGCAGAACTCCTACTGTAATACGCTCGTCACCCGAGCCTATGACCAGCCTTTGCGCATCTCTGTATATACGATGAGCCATGTCAAGGTTACCAACAGAAAGCTCAAAAATTGTATTGTTTAACTCCTCAGTCAGCTCAGTTGTAATATCAGTCCAATGCAAATCCCATAGTTCTTGTATAAAATATTCCCATTCCTGACTGTTCCTAGTAAGTTGCTTCATTATAAAATAACCGCCACCTTCTGCTCGTCTAGCAGCTTTGAGTGTTCGCGCTAAAGTATCGTCAAATGGCGGATTTGCGCAGAAGAACATCGGTATACCCAACTTGTTTACAAGGGTATGTATAAAATTAAGAAGATTGTTCTCTCCCCCTGTTCTTTTTAAAGTAAGCCTTTGCATTTCATCGATAACAAGCATGCCTAAGAAGTTCACCTTAATTTTTTGCTCTATTTGTCTGGTTAATGCTCCTATAGTTGTTGCAGGTTTTGTTTTTCCCTCTTGGACAATATCGTCAATGCAAGAAAGTATTTCTTCACATAGGTCGCGTACACTTGAATTGTGAGGGCAATCAACTTTAATCCACACAATCTGGCGTTGATACTCCATTTTTTTGCCATTGTAATTGTTATGCATTATTACATTTGGGAAATAGTTAAGCACTTGCTCAAGCATGCTAGATTTGCCCACACCGCTATCGCCAACTAAGGTCAACCCTTCTGCTTTCGGTTCAAAATAACCTGTTTTAGGTTCAATTTTGGGTCGCTCATCGGATGCATAATGAAGATATTGTGCAGTTGATGGAGTAAATGGATTTCTTGCTGAATAACCATCTTTAATCGCAGTTTCTATAGCTCTGAAAACCTCAGCATAAAGTGGAAGCGGTTGGCGAAGCGCCTTTAAACGGATTGTATATTCAGCTCTAATCAATGGATCGGAGTTTTCTCGAATATGAGTATCAAGATCGGGGTAATTACTGAATTTATCCATTATCTCATCGGCACTTACTTTTCTAGGTAGTGCCTCTATCCATGGATTACCCCTGTATTCAGGAAGAATTGCTTCGTGGTAAGATGCTTGTTCTGTACGCACTGTTTACTTCCCTTTTGGTCTGCGAGGTAAAAACACTGTTTTCTTTTTCGCCGAATCAATTGCTACAGATTCAGGCGATAATGGTTCTGTAGGTCTGCTGTCATCAATCACATTACTCGTGTTATTAATTTCATTTTTTCTATTTTCGCGGATATTTTTAACGCGTTGGGAAAAGGGCGCTGGTTTTTCGGGAGTCGTAGCTTTTGCTGATTTTTCCTTTTCTTTACGCATCGTGCTGCTATCAATAGATTCTACAGTTATCGGTGTTTCAGCATCTTTCTGCTCACGCCAATCTTGGAATACTTCCACTTCATACATTGGCTTGCTCTCGAACATATTGCTTCGTGGGAGGAGATTACACTTAACAAAGTCATCATTTTTGTTGAACCTGACATACATATAATTTGTCGTATTTTCATTAATACGGGCATCAAGCTTCCAACTCCCGTTTGTCCTAGCAATTGCGGCCAAATTGTCCTTAATTACTCGTTCACAAGAGTAATAAAGTCCATTAAATTCAATGCCTCGCTCGGTCATTGTTGACTTCGCCGGCGGATACATCCGACTAATGACCTCACTCTCATTCGCAATTTGTAATGAATGTTTATGATTTAGAACATTTATTTTCCAAAAATTAATTGGGTTCGGTGTTAGATTATGTTTTATAAGTAGAGGACTCGATTCAGCCAATCTATCGTATTTTGATCTATTAAGCTCAAGGACAGCGTTTATAAGTAGTTTAGTGAAATCTTTAAGGGTATAAATCGCATCCTTTCGAGGATCTTTATCTCCGCGTACCACTTTGCCACCACGCGTTGTTCCTAATAGATCATGAATCAATTCCTTGTTGAGAAGCCCGAAGCGATTCTCTACAAATGACTTAAAATCAGGTCGATAGGGTGGTGATAATTGCAGTTCAGTTAAGGGGACAACAAGCTTTTGCGGCTGGAGGCCTATCATTTCTCCATTGTCACACATTAGTGTGAGTGGAATATGATGAATCGGCCAATCGCTATCTTGAATATCAATGCCAAACTCTTTGCAGTAAGACACTTTAGGTAGGAAAGCGTTAGCAAGTGCTTGACGGGCTGCTCTCCATGACGCATAGAACAAAGATACGTTTATTCCACATATTGCCCCGCTTGCTCTATCTACAATTGAGTAAATAGTAGGGCGACCGAGAATCAGATTTGGTGACCATTCTGAGACGATATGAGCATCAGCAACTGTTGCGTCAATTTCAAAACAATCTCCAGGTACTGACCACTTCGTGCTTGCGCTTCCCATCACCCCCCTTCGATTAAGCAAATAATCTCGCTCAGTGGTTGTCAATCTAATTGATTCTGCGTCACTAAAGAGTTTCCGCTTCCAATAACTTAACTGCCTCAAACTAGGCACGTAAGGAACGCTTCCTAGTGCATTTGCCATTTTTATTTCATCTGAATAGTAAGTTCGTAGCATCTCTTTGTAAGTATCTGAAAGAGGTTTGCCATGGGCTTTGAAATAATGTTTTTTGAGAATCTTACGGAACTTACTCTTATCAACATCTGTTACGATGAAATTATTTGTTCTCTCTACCGTTAGCGTTCTTGCTTTTTTGGGCGAACCTAAAGGTGTAGTCTTCACAATCTTTGTTTTACCAAGTCCTCCACAGGCACTATACGCAGGTAGAAGAGCATTTCGGGTTTGCCCATACTTGTAAAATTGTTTGAGTAATCGGTGGATCTTTCTCACACCTGCACCCACCTTGTCAGCGTGGCGACCAACACTATTTACTCGCCTAACCGTAGACAGCTTAATAAGAAGATCTTGATCATCAACTAACTCTTTGATTAACGCATAGTTTTCATCCCTGATTTTAATATGTTGCTCACTAATTTCTGAGTCATCCTTCAACATATATACAGGTAATTTGAAACTGCCTTTGAAAATGTAATGCTCACTTATGGCATGTTTGAAGGCATCGAAATCGACCAAAATAGGCCGTTTTTCCTTTTTAGAATCATTAATAGGATACATGATAGTAAAATTATGGGCTTCGTCTGCTAACAATATTCGCCATAAGCCAGACTCGACACCATCAAAGCTTTTTATGTCCCAAATGCTATTCCTAAGAATTTCCAAGCGCGACACCTTGATTAAAATCAGCTTTCGAATAAATTTCAATAATATCATCACGCTCTAATTGGTTAGATAAATTGACGCTTATATATTTATAACCAATTAAGCTTCTTAATAGCTCTAACGCATTTTCAGGTTTAATCTCCAAATGCTTCATAAAGTCATTGCAAATATCTTTAATAAACACCTTGCCTATCGGAATAAGCTGTAAACCTGCCGATATATAGTTATCTGAAAAGGTTGGTATATCTGAACGTATACTGTGAGTCGCCCATTTGATGTTTTTACTTTGAATAGCAGTATCTTGGCTACCAGTGTAATAGTGGAACTTAACACCCAATAGTTCCCACCAAAGGCGCTCTATTTCAATTTTTTCAATAACCCGAAGATCACCTGAGTCACCCTCAGGTTTAACTGAAAATGCTTCATAAACGATTGCGTTATTAATTTTTCGAGTCAGTAATAAATCGGTAGTGATTACTATGGGTTCTTTACTTACAGGATGTGCCGGATGTTTAATATCTAATGATTTAGCAATTTTTATTGATAAATTAATGGGGAGAAGAGGGAATTGCTCCCTAATATCGACAACCGAATCACTAAATTCAGCTAAATAAAACAACTCAGTTTCAATCAACGACATGAAATGATGCTTTCGCTTCGATTTAATACCTGGAATCTGAGAACGCACACCTTTAGATGTTACATCTTGAACTCTTAGCCACGGTTTATAAAATTCACCCTCACCAATCCCATATTTGTTTTTCAATGCTCGATTGTAGTCAGGAAATGTTTCTAACTTGCGTCTTGCCATAAAAAAGCCACGGCTAAATAATTAATGACTAATCGTAGAATAGAGTAAGCCAGATGAAAGGACAAACTTTATTGTATATATTAAGTAGTGTGGACAAACTTTATTGTCTATGGACAAACTTTATTGTCTGCCAACACAACTACACCACCTGCCCGGCTGCCCAGCCGCTGCTCCAAGCCCACTGGAAATTAAAGCCCCCTAACCAACCGGTTACATCTACCACTTCGCCTATAAAATAAAGGCCTTCTACGTTTTTAGCCATCATGGTTTTAGACGATAGCTCATTGGTGTTTACACCACCAATAGTAACTTCGGCGGTTCTGTAACCCTCGGTGCCGTTTGGTTTTATTTGCCAGTTTTCTAGCGTGTTAGCAATAGCCTCGCATTCGCTGTGGCTCAGCTGCTTCACCGGTACATTGCGCCATTGATGATATTCAATAAAGCTTTGTACCATGCGTTTGGGGAACACTTTGTTTAAACAGGTTGCCAGTAGGGCATCTGGCGTGTCGGTGCGCGCCGTATTAATAAGCGCCTGCGCATCTTCAGTTGGGAGCGTATTAATACTTAACGCATCGCCAGCTTCCCAATAGCTTGAGATTTGTAGCATGGCTGGGCCACTTAGGCCGCGATGTGTAAACAGCATAGCTTCACGGAATGAGGTGTCGTTGCATTGTGCATTTACGTCTATGGCAATGCCGCTGAGTTCGGCTAATACGTCTTTGTCTTTATCTTGCAGGGTGAAAGGTACTAGAGCTGCGCGAGTGGGTAGCACATTTAAGCCGAACTGCTCTGCCACTTTGTAACCAAATGGTGTTGCGCCTAGCTTCGGCATGCTTAAGCCGCCGGTGGCAATAACGAGTGACTCACATTGGTATTCACCCAAAGAAGTGTTAAGCGTGTAACCTGATTCGGTTTTTTCAACGCTTACAATGTCGCAGCGTGTGGTAATAGTTACCCCCGCTTTATCACACTCTTTTAGCAGGAGCTCTACAATATCTTTCGCGCTGTCGTCGCAAAATAGCTGGCCGAGTGTTTTTTCGTGATAGGCAATACCGTGCTCTGCTACCAATCCAATAAAATCCCATTGGGTGTAGCGGCTTAATGCCGACTTACAAAAGTGTGGGTTTTGCGATAGAAAGTTTTCAGGGCCAGCGTACATATTGGTGAAGTTACAGCGTCCGCCTCCAGACATAAGGATTTTACGACCTACTTTTTTGGCGTGATCGAGCACTTCTACACTGCGCCCACGGGCACCGGCTTGCGCTGCACAAAACAGCCCTGCTGCACCAGCACCAATCACAATTACATCACGCTGTTTCACACTACTCACCTTTAATTGCTGTACCTGACTTGGAATATCGTTCTAATTACCCTAACTGTCTAATAATAAGGCATAGGGCAAAAACGAGCTGAATTATACGTAAATGCTGGGGGGCTACAATGTGTGCCAGCAGTTTAATTTTAAACCACTGGTGTAGTGTATTGGTAGATAGGGGTTTTTAGTCTTCGAGTGCGAAAGTTTATGCTCGCGAAAACACCGCTAAAGGATGCGTAGTGATGAGTGCCATGTGTGCTCGCGCACCCGGTTTCATGGCGTTTTCGTGGCTTACACGTACCTTTAACTGGCTGCCGCTGTCTAGGGTTACGGCATAAAGGCGGCTTTCCCCCTCGTAACGTACCCAATCTACAGTGCCATTGGGGCATTCATGGTCTGCACGTAAACTTAAATCGTCAGGGCGCACTAACAAGTCTACCTTGCCGTTAGCACCATCTACTGATGTGCCAGGCACAGTGCCAATGTCAGTGGTAACGATGCCGTTATCGAAGGTACCTGGAATAAAGCTAGCTTCACCCATAAATCGAGCCACAAAACGGCTGGCGGGCTCTGAGTAACATGCTTCTGGGGTTGCAAGTTGCTCTAGTACGCCTTTATTTAATATCCCTACCCTGTCACCTACGCTTAAGGCTTCTTCTTGGTCGTGAGTTACCCAAATAGCAGGCACGCCTGCAGCTTTAAGGGCATCGCGAATTTCCCAACGAAGGCTGTCTTTTAAGGCAGCGTCTAGGTTTGATAGGGGTTCATCTAATAAAACAAATGCCGGCCCGTGTGCCAAGGTACGGGCTAGTGCAACACGTTGCTTTTGACCACCCGATAAACGAGCAGGCTTAGCATCACGAAAATCTTCAAGGCCAAGAAGCTTTAGCCAATGATCGGCAAGCTTAGTATCTTTTAAACGGAAGCAAACATTTTGCTGAACGGTCAAATGAGGGAACAGTGCGAAATCTTGAAACACCATGCCTACATTGCGTTTTTCAGGAGGCACCGTTTTCTTCGGCGTGGCGGTCCAGTTGCCAAGGGTCATTTGCCCTTCTGAAATAGGGATAAGGCCTGCTAATGCCTGTAAGATAGTGGTTTTACCGCAGCCTGTTGGGCCCACCAGCATGAGAATTTCGTCTGAACCTAATTCTAGGTTGAGCTTATTCACTACACGGGTAGCACCATAATTAACTGACAACTCACTCACTTTAAGCATTAACTACGATCATCCTCGGAAACGGTAAACTGGGCCCGGCGTTCGCCAGAAAGCATTAATATTAATCCAAAGCCCGATAACAATACCAGCAATAACCCCGGTACAGCAGCACGGCCGAAGTAACCTGCTTCGTACACACGCCACATGTAGGTGGCTAAGGTTTCAAACCCCGTTGGCCCCAACATTAGGGTGGCAGGTAATTCTCGCATGGCTTCTAAAAACACCAAAGCGGCACCGGCTATCATGCCCCTTAAGGTAAGTGGCAACGTAATGCGCATAAATGCTTCGCGAGGGCTAGCCCCTAACACTCGTGCTGCTTTCACTAATCCGGTATCTAAATTCTCTGCGGTACTACGCACACTGCCTACGGCAAGGGGTATAAAGCGTAGAACATACGCCATCACCAATAAACCCAAGGTTTGATACAAATAAGGTAATTGAAGGCCAACGTAAACCAATGCAGTACCCATCACGATGCCAGGTACGCCAAAACCAAAATAAGTAATGCGTTCCATTAAACGTCCAGCTTTGCCTGCAATAGCCGCGTGGGCAACGGGTATAGCCAAAATAACAGCCACAATAGCAGCTAGGAAAGACGCATAAGCCGAATTCCACGCATAACTAAATTCAAACCCACCGGTACCTTCCCGTATTAGCCACAGAGTGAATACCGCAAGAGGCAATACAATAGCCAGCAACAATATAGGCATTGCCGCTAATAACATAAGGTTACGTTGCCAACGGGCTGGCCATAAACTTAAATGCCTGCCGGGGCGTTCTTTGGCGCCGCCAATACGACTTTCAATGAATAAGATCAACCCTACAATCACCATTAACTGCAAGCTCAGCATGGCAGCTTGGCTTAAGCCAAAGGCATTGTATTCGACAAAAATAACGCGGGTGAAGGTGTCTAATCCCATGATGGCAGGCGTACCAAAGTCAGACAGTGCATAAAGTGCGGCTAATAAAGCACCGGCTGCAATACTGGTGGCTACACGAGGTAATACCACGCGCCACAAACTTTTATACAAAGATACACCAAGGGTGCGGGCCGCATTGATTAGGCTGGCATCAAGGCTAAGTAACGACGCCCGTGTGGTCATCATCACAAAGGGGTAGGTGTACAACGACATCACCAAGGCCGAGCCCCACAAACCATCAATACTGGGGGTGGTAATTCCTAATACGTTTTCTATTTCGCCGCCACGGCCAAAAGAAAAGTACATGGCGAACGCACCGATATAGCTGGGTAAGGCTAAGGGCGCAGCTAAAAGAATTAGCCAAAATCGTTTGAACGGCATTTGCACGTAAGCAGTAAAGAGCGCTAGAGGCACACCTATAAGTACCGAGCCAATAATAGTCAGCACCATAAGTGATACGGTGTTGCCGAGTACGCGCAAGTTGTGGGTGTCGAAAATTTCTGCGCTATCTGATGCTAACGAAAATAAAACGCCTACTGGCAACAATGCCATTAACGCGATAATTAGAGCCAGCGGGTACGACTTTGGCCAGTTGCTCACAGCACCCCGACTTTTCGCATAAGGTTAAGCGTGGGGCGTAAATCTGCTAGTTTTCTGAGATCCATATCGGGTGGCGATATTTCAGATAATGCAGGTAAGCCTTGCGGCGGTGTAACACCTTGTACCAACGGAATTTCGTACGCTTCGCTTGCCAAATACCCTTGTACTTCGCGGCTCAGTAAATAGCGGATAAAGTTAACAGGTAAATCACCTTCGCTTAATGCCACAATACCCGAAGCATTGACTAAACAGCCTGCATCGTTTTGCGTATAGGCAAGGGCAACATTAGCGTTTGGCTTACCGGCTTTTAAGCGCAACGTGTAGTAATGGTTAGCAAAGCCCATATCCACTTCGCCCCGTTCAACGCCCATGACTACGCCAAGTTCGCCTGCGTATTTTTTCGCTTTGCTATTAACGCCTTTAAGCCAATCGGCCGTGGCCTTTTCACCTTCTAAAATGCGCATAGCGGTAACGAATGACTGGAATGAGGCATAAGCCGGAGCCCAACCCAACGCTAAATCACTATCAGCTAAGGCCATTACGCTATCTGGGATTTGATCGGGGGTTACCCGCTCTGTGTTATACGGCAATGTACGAATACGGCCGGTAACGGGTGTCCAGCTAGGATATTGGAAACCGTCTTTCAATTGCGTGGTTAAGTCGGTAGGTAACGGCTTCGCTAAACCTGAATCGGTTACCATGCCAATACTGCCGGTATCTACCGCCCAAAATAAATCGGCGCGCTTCACCCCTGCTTTTGCTTCTGCAGCAAGGGTATTGGCTAACGCGGCTGAAGCGCCGCGTCTAATTTTTAGGTTAAGCTGTGGATTACGTTTTTTAATGGCATCGAGCACATTTTCATACAAACCACCTTCGCCACGCCCTAAATAAAGGGTGAGATCACCTTCCAACTTAGGAAGGGATTCTACCGACACACTTGCAATGGTGTTGGCAAAGCTCAAACTGCTGATAGGTAAACTACCTAACGCACCTGCGGCGGCTAAACCTTGTAAAAATGTTCTACGTTGCATTTGAAAAAACTATTCCTTAGAAAACGTCTTTACGACTTTTTTCTGCTTCTACTAACAAGGAACGAGCGCGATCTAATTTCGTTTGCATAGTTTCCACTACACCACGAACCGCCTCTACGCCTTTACCGCCAGTAATTGCTTGTGGAAGGGTTACGTTAAAGTCTTTTTCTAAGTCTTCAACTAGGTCGGCGTCTAATTCAATTAGCGCCCCTTCTACCCCTTCAAAGCGTTGTAAGTAAGTATCGTGAACCAAGGTGGTGGCAACTTCAGTCAGTTGCTCTGCCGATTTAGCCACTACGCGATCTAAACGCTTTTTAATATCGTCAATAACTTCAGGCGCGGTGGTTGGTTCAACTTCAGTGGTTTGTACTTTGGCAACCAAACCCTGCTTTTGATATTGTGACGCAAGTTTAACTGCGCCTAACGCTTGCCACAAGGCTTGATTAAGTTTGGTTTGCTCTGCGCGAACGTCTTCTACAGATTTGCCGTTTTCGATACCCATTTTAATGCCATAGATACCCTGCCATATAGACGCATAAACAGGTACGTACTGAGTTTCAATCGCAGAATGAAAATCGACTTCTTCCCAATATTCAATTAACACGTCTGTGTCCACGTTTTTGCTGTCTTTTTCGTACGCATCAACAACACTGCCGAATTTTTCTTCTAACCAGTGCACTTCTTCTGTGTACTCACCAATATGAGCTTGAAGATTGTTTACATGTTCGCTGATTACACCATTTGCAAAGGCGCTGCTTGTGCCCAATGATAAGGTCACTGCTAATACTAATACCGAGGCACTTAGCTTCTTGATTGTTGTTGTCATCACTTTTCCTAGTACGCTTTTAATTATGCAAATGATACTTATTATCATTAATTAAGTAAAGGTAACTCGACGTATGATTATGACATACTTTCGCATTACCAAATTGACATTGAAGTCAGTAACTACGGTGTTTGCACCGAAAGTTGCGTTTAGCAATTCATCGTATAACCGCTATTCACTGGCTGTTTGCGACATAGTTATATTACATTTTAACGACACTATGCGATCAACTTTATTCAGGCTAGGCAATCGTAAAAATCTATCTATAATTTTATGACGTTTACAAACTTAGGCTTGCTAACTGGGTTTGGGTGGTAATTTTTACGATCAAAAAAAAGCCTGAGCATTACGTCACAGTATGCTCAGGCCTTTCAATAGGTTTAGTGCTTAGTATTGAATTTGCTGTTACAAGCTTTTTAGCATGCTCTCGGCATCACTGACTTCAAAGCGACCAGGATCTTCTACACTGATTTTTTTCACTACGCAGTCTTCAACTAACATGGCGTAACGCATTGAGCGCAAGCCACCAAAGTCGCTGGTATTCATGTCTAAACCAATTTGCTTAGTGAAATGACCGTTGCCGTCTGCCAGCATCATAATCTCTTCAGCGTTATTCGCTTTTCCCCATGCGTCCATCACGAACGCATCGTTAACCGATAAGCAAATAACCGTATCTACGCCTTTAGCTTTAATTTTATCTGTCAATGCTACATAGCCCGGTAGATGTGCTTGAGAACAGGTTGGCGTAAACGCGCCAGGCACTGCAAACACTACTACACGCTTGTCGTTAAAAAGCTCGGCAGTGCCGGGGTTTGTCATCTCACCGTTTACTAAAAGGCTGAAATCCACCTCGGGCAAGGTGCTACCAACTTCTATCATGCTGCTCTCCTAGGATTTTTGACGTAAATACACATCGAATCTATGTTTTTTACTTTCTATTGCCATTGATGGATTATTTCCCGCTAACACTTCTGCACTATTAGGGCGTTTTACCACTACTCTAGACGACGCTAATGCCAACGCAGGCGCGAGTAACGCGTCGGCGTCGGGGTCGTGTCCAAGCAATTGTTGAAACAATCGCATTTCCTTCTTCACCAAGGCTGATTTCTTTTTGTGCGGAAACATAGGGTCTAAGTAAATCGCATCTACGTTTTCACCATTCCAGTATTGCATTACATCGCCACTATTTCCATGTTGTAGTGCTAATCGATCTGCAAGCTCTGGGTAGGCAGTTTTTAAACGTCGAATACCATCTTCAAGCAACGCCGCTACAATTGGCGAACGCTCAATCATAGTGACCTTGCAGCCTACGCTTATCAACACAAAAGCATCTCTTCCTAAACCCGGCGTAGCGTCTACTACATGCCATGGCCCTGTACTTTTAAGATCAGTATTTTTAAAATCAGCACTTTTGAGCGTATTGCCTTTAAACCCGATGGCTTTCACGATAGGTTCTTTTCTGCCACCGCCATGGGCTTTGCGATATAAACTGGCAGGAGAAGCAAAATCTACCACAACAGGCAGGGTTTTCTTTTCATTTGCATCTGCAAGCCCAAGTACATTGTCGTTAACCTGCAAGTAAAAACCCTCAACAGGTTTTTCATCAATAGGAAAACCCCAGTTTCCACTGATAGTTAGGGCGAGGGCTTTGTCGCTTTCAAAATTCGCATCAATTTCGGTGCTAGCAATCACTAGAGGCAGAGTACTAAGCATGGCCATATTGCTCCTTATGCCCTATCCAGCGGTTGATAATCGCTTGTGCGTGGGAAGGATATTGTTCCCATAAGGTATACGCAATTTCTTGTACTTTGGGAATAAGCGCGGCGTCTCGCACTAAATCAGCAATTTTAAGCTCTGTCATGCCGGTTTGACGAGTACCCATAAACTCCCCTGGGCCACGAATTTCCAAGTCTCGCTGCGCAATATAAAACCCATCATTAGACTCACGCAGTACGCTTAATCGCTGAGTTGCCGTTTTAGATAAGGGGCTTTGGTACATGAGTACACATTGGCTTTCTACTGCGCCACGCCCTACTCGACCTCGAAGCTGATGCAATTGGGCTAACCCTAACCGTTCAGGGTTCTCAATAATCATAATACTAGCGTTAGGAACATCTACCCCTACTTCAATTACCGTGGTGGCGACTAACAAATCGAGCTCACCAGCTTTAAAATCGGCCATGACTTGTAGTTTTTCAGCAGGCTTCAAGCGTCCATGCACTAAACCTACGTTAAGTTCAGGTAATGCGGTGCGAAGAATAACCGCAGCATCTTCAGCCGCTTGGCATTCCAATACTTCCGACTCATCAATAAGGGTACAAACCCAGTAGGCTTGCCTGCCATTTGCTTTGCACGCCGTGCGAACTCGCTCAATCACATCGGCTCGACGTGAGTCAGGTAACACCACCGTGGTTACTGGAGTTCGCCCTGGGGGTAGTTCATCAATAATCGATGTGTCTAGGTCGGCATAGGCGGTCATTGCCAGCGTTCTAGGTATAGGGGTTGCTGTCATAATTAACTGGTGAGGGTATCGCCCTTGTTGTTCACCTTTATCGCGAAGCGCAAGGCGTTGATGTACACCAAATCGGTGTTGTTCATCCACAATCACCAAGGCGAGTTGTTGGTATGTCACGCTTTCTTGAAAAATCGCGTGGGTACCCACCAACATTTGCACATCGCCACTTTCAAGCCGCGCTAACACTTCGGTGCGGGCTTTGCCTTTAAGCTTACCGGCTAGCCACCCAATCTCTATCCCCAGCGGTGCAAACCATTCTCGAAAGTTGTTCGCATGCTGTTCGGCAAGTAATTCGGTGGGAGCCATAAGCGCAACCTGATGCCCAGCCCCAATAGCAGATAGCGCCGCAAGAGCGGCCACTAAGGTTTTCCCTGAGCCTACGTCGCCTTGCACTAAGCGCATCATGGGCCTGGGGTGTTGCATATCTTGCTGAATATCGGCCACTACCCGCTGCTGTGCCCCTGTGGGAGAAAACGGTAATTGGGCCAACATTTTTTCAATAAGAGGCTTGTCGACCTTAATGCTAATACCAGGCTGCGCATCTGAAAGCTTACGAACTTTTAATACACTTAAATGGTGTGACAAAAGCTCTTCTAAAATTAATCGATACTGAGCAGGGTGAAGCCCTTCTTCCATTTCATGCACATCGGTATCGGGGGCTGGCCGATGTACCGCATGCAATGCTTCGTTTAGGCTTATCTGGTCGCTGTACATACCTTCAGGCAGTAAGTCGGCCAGTGCGCCTTTATCTAACATTTTAAGCGCTTGGTCGGTTAAATTTCGCAGGGTGAGTTGCTTTACCCCTTCGGTGGTGGGGTAAACCGGCGTTAAAGATTCTGCTTCTAGCGGTGCGTCTTCATCGATTAATTTGAATTCGGGGTGCATCATTTCAATGCCCCACTTACCGGTGCGAACTTCACCAAAACATCGTATTAGGTTGCCCGGTGTCATCATCGTGCGCTGCACTGCGCCAAAGTGAAAAAAGCGTAAAGTAATAGTGCCTGTACCATCGCTTAGCTTCACCACTAACATGCGTTTTTTGCCGTATTGGATGTCGGCGCTTTTCACTTCGCCCTGCACACTAACATGAGTAAACGGACGGCACTCTGCCACACTGTAAACCCGTGTTCTGTCTTCATAACGCAGCGGCAAGTGAAACAGCACGTCTTGTAAGGTAAATAAGCCAATTTTAGCCAGCTTTTCGGCCACTTTAGCGCCTACCCCTTTTAGGGCGGTGATGGGCGTGGTGGCAAGAGTTTGCATTTGACCGACATTCCTTAAAACAAGCGTATGATTTCATTAGGGTAATGAAAGCAATCATTTATTAGAAACGAAGTGTAATAGATTGCGAGAAGCTTGGCGAGTACGGTTTAAGGCCAGTATGACAGGTCTACGAGTCTGGCTGGGCTAGGCGCGCGTAGTCACTGCCTCGTCATTGTCAGATAGGGCGTGTAACGCTTCAGGCGTTAGCTGCATTTGCTTCCACCAACTTGCTGGTGCATCAATGCGGCCAATGTCGTCAATCGCAGGATATGGAACCCCTTTCGTCTTACTTAGAGCGCACAGTCTGGGGTAACCTCTTTCGAACAAGAGTTTTTGGCATTCTTCTTCGGGTAAGTGTTCAACATCGTACATGCCGGCTAGTTCCCGCTGACGCTGTGCTTCATAAAGCACTAACGCTGCCGCAACCGACACATTCAACGACTGCACCATGCCCGCCATAGGAATGATGATATCTTGATCGGCCATAGCAATGGCTTCATCGGTAGCGCCGTAGCGTTCTTGACCAAAAATAATCGCGGTAGGTTTGGTGTAATCCACCTCACGAAAGCCCACGGCAGTATCAGACAAATGAGTGACTAACACTTGCATACCCTGCTGCTTCAGTGCGCCTATAGCGTTTCCTAAACTGTCGTGATTAGTTTGGCGAACCCATTGCTGGCTGCCCATGGCGGTGTCGCCACGAAACTGATATTTCTCTTCCCACACGGTATGCACGCGGTGAATGCCAATGGCATCACAAGTACGGACTACCGCCGATACATTGTGGGGTTTGTGTACATTTTCAAGGCAAACCGTAAGGTCAGTTTGCCTTTTTGCCAACGCACTTCGAATGCGAAGGTAGCGCTCTGGCGACATGGCTTACTCCGGCAATTCCATCACGCCGTCGATTTCAATTTGTGCGCCTTTAGGCAATGCAGACACTTGCACTGCAGCACGGGCTGGATATGGTTTGGTAAAGTAACGGCTCATAATTTCATTTACCGTCGCAAAGTGACTTAAATCGATAAGAAAGATGTTCACTTTTACCAAGTCGTTGGTGGTGCCACCCGCGGCATCACACACCGCTTTTAAGTTTTCAAAAACCTGTACCGCTTGTTCAGCAAAGTCTTCTGAAACCATTTCCATGGTCTCTGCCACTAAAGGAATTTGGCCTGAAAGATATACTGTTGTGCCAGCCTTAACGGCTTGACTGTAAGTACCAATAGCGGCAGGTGCCTTATCGGTCTGAATAATAGACTTAGACATAATGGATCCTAAAAATTTTTAAAAAGTTAGTGTCTGGACTGACTATGACGTGACACTTTCTGAACCTCTGGCATGGTGCGGATTTTTTTCATCACTCTTGCCAAATGTACGCGATTTTGCGTGGTAATTTCGATGTCGATAAAGTAGATATTACTCTCTTTTTCTTCTGTTTGCAGTCCAATAATATTGGAATCGCAACCAGAAATTGTGTTCGTTAGGGTAGCAAGGGTTCCCTGATGATTAAACAGTTCAATTCGCAGCGAGGCTTTAAATTCACCTTGAGGTTCATCGTCCCAACGCATTGGTAATACGCGCTGAGGCTCTTCTTTTGAAAGCTTGCGAATGTTGTTGCAACCAATTTGGTGAATCGTCATACCACGGCCAGGGCTTAATACCGCCACAATTTCATCGTCAGGGATAGGGTGACAACAACGGGCATAATGCACCAATAATCCTTCGGTACCGCGGATAGCCACGTTACCTTTTTTCTCTGGTAAATCTGTGTTCTCACCTAACAATCGGCGGGCAACAATAGCGCTTAGCTCGTTACCTAAGCCTATATCTATAAGTAAAGAATCAAAGTCGTCATGCTTAGTTTCAGCCACTACCCGTTCAATATCGGCCTCTGGAATATCGTCCAGCTTCACTTCACCTAATGCATGGCGCAGTAAGCGATTACCCATGTTCACTGCTTCTTGCGAATGCTGTTTACGCAAATATTGGCGAATGCGGGTGCGTGCGCGAGCACTTACTACGAAGTTCAGCCAATTAGCATTGGGCTTAGCTTTAGGTGAGGTAATAATCTCTACGGTTTGGCCATTTTGTAGTGGCTTACTTAAGCTGTAGTTTCTACGCTCTACTCGAACCCCAACGCAGGTGTTACCAATATCTGAATGCACCGCGTAGGCGAAGTCTACAGCCGTAGCGCCCATGGGCAGCTCAATAATGCGGCCATCTGGGGTAAACACGTATATTTCTTCTGGGAATAAATCGGTTTTAACCGATTCAATAAATTCGAAGGATGAACTGGCTGATTGTTGAAGCTCAAGTAACGACTGCATCCACTTACGCGCTCTGAGTTGCGCAGTAGTGCCGTTGTCGCCAGGCTCTTTATAAAGCCAATGCGCGGCAACCCCTTTATCTGCCATTTGATCCATTTCTTGGGTACGAATTTGTATTTCTACCGGAATACCATGGGGGCCAATAAGCGAGGTGTGCAACGACTGATAGCCATTGGTACGGGGAATGGCAATGTAATCTTTAAAGCGATTTTCAATTGGCTTATACAAGCTATGCATAGCCCCTAACGAGCGATAACAATTATCGACTGAATCGACCACAATACGAAACGCGTAAATGTCCATCACTTCGTTGAACATGAGTTCTTTGTTACGCATTTTGCGGTAAATAGAGTACAGATGCTTTTCGCGGCCCAGCACGTCCGACTCAATTTTATAAGCCGTTAAGCGAGTGCTAAGTTCTTCACGAATATTTTCAATAATTTCTTTACGGTTACCGCGTGCTTGGCGAACCGCTGATTTCAGTGCGCGATGGCGCATAGGGTACATGGCAAGAAAACCTAAGTCTTCTAGCTCATTTTTAATATCGTGAATACCTAAGCGATGGGCAATAGGTGCATAAATTTCAAGGGTTTCAAGAGCAATACGACGGCGTTTGTCAGGGCGAAGCGAACCGAGTGTACGCATATTGTGGGTACGGTCAGCTAGCTTAATCAGAATAACCCGGATGTCTTGCACCATGGCCATCATCATTTTACGGAAGTTTTCAGCCTGTGCTTCTTGCTTACTGCTAAAAGCAATTTTATCTAGCTTACTTACCCCTTCCACCAGCTCAGCAACGGTTTCACCGAAAGCTTCAGCAAGATCTTCCTGGCTGTAATGGGTATCTTCAATCACGTCGTGTAGCAAAGCTGCCATGAGAGTTTCATGGTCTAAATGCATGTCGGCAAGAATACTGGCAACAGCAACAGGGTGCGTAATATAAGGGTCGCCACTTGAGCGCATTTGTCCATCGTGGGCTTCTTGAGCCAACACAAACGCCTCTTGTACCAGCTGAACTCGGTCAGCAGGCAAGTACTTTATTACTTTCTGTTTTAAGCCTTCAAACAAATACACGGACTAGTGCGACTCCTGATTAACGTTACAACCTTTAGAATACGTAGAATTGAGCCTTTAGCCAATACCCAAAAAGCAAAGCGCCAGTGCTTTTTTCAAAGCACTGGCGCTTAAACATACAATAGTTACCCTGCTGGTGTAACTATTGATCAGAAAGAATGTTTGCTACTGACGAAAATTCAGCGTGTTCTTGTTGTTCTTGATCACGCAAATCGTCTTGTTCTAATGTGCTAGCAGTTACCAAACCTTCTTCGATTTCACGAAGTGCAGTTACGGTAGGCTTATCGTTTTGCACATCAACCATTGGAGTTTTACCTTCGGTGGCAATTTGGCGTGCACGACGAGCCGCTACCAAAACCAAATCAAAGCGGTTACCAATTTTATCTACGGCATCTTCAACTGTTACGCGGGCCATGTATTTCTCCGAAAATTAGGTTGATCAAGTAATTCAAAAAACGGCCGCGTAGTATACACCTTTGTAGAGTGCGATCCTAGCGGTTTGTTTGAAATTAAAACAATATAAATATTAAGCAGATCCGAGCAATTCGTCCAATAAAGGCTGATAACGCATTTGTTGTTTCATTGTTCGTAAACGCTGTGAAATCACAATCGCTTCTAAATCGTTAAGCGCGGTCGCAAAATCATCGTTAACAATAACGTGGCTGAACTCACTAAAATGGGACATTTCTGCCACGGCTTCTTTCATTCTACCGGCAATCACTTCATCGCTATCTTGACCACGATTGGTTAAACGTTGCTCTAGCACCTCGATTGAAGGAGGCAAAATGAAAATACCGCAGGTATCTGGCATGAGCTTTTGCACCTGACGTGCGCCTTGCCAATCAATATCTAGAAATACATCTATACCACGGTGCAAGGTTTGTTCAATGGTTACCCGTGAAGTGCCGTAGTAATTACCGAACACTTCAGCCCATTCAAAGAAAACGCCTTGTTCAATTAACGCTTCAAATTGTTCACGGCTGACGAAATGATAATGCTGCCCATCCACTTCCCCCGGACGAGGTTTACGGGTAGTGTGGGACACTGACACTTCCATTGCATTATCGCTATTAGACGCGTACTTTTCCATTAGCGCCTTTATAAGGCTGGATTTTCCTGCGCCTGATGGCGCTGCAAGTATAAATAAGTTTCCGAGTAATGATGCCATGAAAGTATTAAATATATCTTAAAATATGGTGATTTCGTGGAGCAATGATAGCATATTGAACCGTTAAGCCGTAGTAGCAATCGTTTCGAACACATACTCACATTGCCTACGCGTGTACCTTTAACAAAGCAATGCATTTACCGTTAGCTTAAATTCGGCGCTGTTTTAGGGAAAGACAAAAAGTACGACACATAAACATGGAGCAACAACTTTGCCTTACGTTGAACACAACCCCAGCTCTACGCCAAACGCCTGTGTGATTTGGCTTCATGGTTTAGGCGACTCGGGTCATGGCTTTGCGCCTATCGTGCCTGAGTTAAAGCTACCCGATAGTATGTCGGTAAAATTTATTTTTCCTCATGCTCCAGAGCGCCCAGTTACCATTAATGGTGGTATGCGGATGCGTGCTTGGTATGACATAAAGTCACTCGATTTTAATAGCCGTGCAGACTTAAGTGGTGTGCTTGAGTCTGCCGCTCATGTAGAAACACTTATCCAAGAGCAAGTCGACAAAGGCATTCCTACCGATAGGATTGTATTAGCAGGCTTCTCACAAGGGGGGGTTATTGCACTTCACCTTGCGCCTCGCTTTAAGCATAAGTTGGCTGGTGTTATGGCACTTTCCACTTATATGTGTGAACCAAGTTTGTTGGCACAAGAAGCTACCGACGTAAATCGAGACATACCCATCATGATGGCTCATGGCGAACAAGATGAAGTCGTGCCTATTTTTATGGGTAATGCGGCTTATAAAACGTTAACCGATAACGGCTTTAACGCCACTTGGCAAACCTATACCATGCAGCACAACGTCTGTATGCAAGAAATCAGTGATATTTCAGCGTGGCTTCAAAAGGTACTTGCTTAGGCTTTTTGGGTTAGGTTCTTTTACTAAGCGCCTTAGGCTACATCGTCTCGCTAGTACAGCGCTACTAAATAGCAGGTTTATTCGCTCAGTGAGTTAGCACTACATAACACGGTTTCTGCCAGCACCTTTCGCTTCGTAAAGGTGCTCGTCGGCCAGTTTAATCGCATCATTGATGTTGATGTCAGTGAGTGCTGTCGCCACCCCAAAACTGGCTGTGATCGGATGGTGAATATTGCCTTCTATGAAAGGTGACTTTTCAATCTCCACACGAATTTTTTCAGCCAACTTCACTGCCACACTCAAGCTTGTTTTGGGGTAAAGAATTAGAAATTCCTCTCCCCCGGTTCGTGACACAACATCGGTGGATCTAATCGCTTTTTTCATTAGTGTAGCAAGCTTAATTAGTACTCTGTCTCCTACATCATGACCGTAGTTATCGTTTATTTTTTTAAAATAATCGATATCCACCACCACAACACTTAAAGGAAAGTAATCCGCTGGGTTTTTAATTGCGCGTTCAAAATAAACCGATTCCAGAAAACGCCGGTTTGGTACTTTCGTTAACGGGTCAGAGTTAGCTTGGCGAAGCTTCTCTAAATTATCGGTCATCATCTCTTTTCTGCTTTTGTGCCAAAAGTATTCAGAAATAAACGCAACCACAATGAAACAGCCAAGCGCTATTAAGAAGCGAGAGACATCCTCACCACGATAGTTCGCGGGAATGGATTCTTGGTTGTAAACGATAAAGGCTAATACGACTACTGTACCCGTGACGTAAAAAATAGCAGCTCTAAAACGCACAATAATAATTTGAATCAAAATGATCGGGTACACGAAGTGCAGCCCAGTGTTATTGTAGCCGCCGGTAATGGTGAGCACAGCCACCATTACCGCAACGACAAACCCCGCTATATAGTAAAAAATATTACTGTTTTTAAAAATATGCGACAACGCGGCATTAACAAAAACTGAAAACGAAAAAAAACCTAACCAAAACGCAAGATAGTGATCACCCCGCGCTAAATTTTGAACCGCAAGCGCGGCCATAATAAAACCGCCAATATACGAAATAAAATACAGCGTTAATCGGCGTCGTTTCGCTTCGGCATTATTTAAGTGTGTATTTTCGAGAAATTCACGTAATGAAGCACTGTCCATATAACAGAGGGCTTATCGTTATATTATGATTGCATTAGTCATAGTCACTCTACGTACAATTTCGCAACTGTAAACCTGTGCGCAAGTTAAAGATTTAAGTACAATGTATTTATAGTCGAACAAAAGCCTCAAGCAAAAGCCGTCAGGTTGCTTTAGGTTCTATGCCTTAATCAAGGCCCTAGACAGGATATTAATGATGCAAGCAGCCCCCAAGAGAACAATTCGTATCGCCACTCGCAAAAGCGCGCTGGCGCTGTGGCAAGCAGAATACGTGAAAGCGAAACTGTTAGAGCATCACGATGGGATAGCGGTTGAGTTGGTGCCTATGAGCACTCAGGGCGATAGAATACTTGATACGCCGCTGGCGAAAATTGGTGGTAAAGGCTTGTTTATAAAAGAGCTTGAAGTCGCCATGTTAGAAGGCAGAGCCGATATTGCCGTGCATTCAATGAAAGATGTACCGGTTGAATTCCCAGAAGGCTTTGGCCTTCACGCTATTTGCGAACGCGAAAACCCATTTGATGCCTTTGTTTCAAATCACTTCGATAATTTAGACGCGTTACCAGAAGGTGCTGTGGTGGGTACCTCGAGCCTTCGCCGCCAATGCCAAATTCGTAAGCATCGCCCAGATCTGAAAATTAAAGACTTACGCGGCAATGTGAATACCCGCCTCGCCAAACTAGATGCGGGCGAATACGATGCCATCATTCTTGCCTCGGCGGGCCTCATACGTTTGGGCATGGAAGAGCGCATTAAAACGGGCTTACCGGCTTCGGTATCACTTCCTGCCGTTGGGCAAGGTGCTGTAGGTATTGAGTGTCGCAATGACGATGCCGAGCTTATTGCGTTACTTCAAGCGCTGAACCATGGTGAAACTCAAACCCGAGTGAGCGCAGAGCGTGCTATGAATGAACGCTTAGAAGGCGGTTGCCAAGTACCTATTGGTAGTTTTGCTACCCTTGACGGAGACAGCATAACCTTAACCGGCATGGTGGGACAGCCAGATGGCTCAACCTTATTGTTCGCTTCTGCAACAGGCCCTACAAAAAATGCGAAGAGTATTGGCGTAGAAGTCGCCGAGGCATTGCTTGAACAAGGTGCAGGGGAAATTCTTAGCGCATTGTATGACTAATGTATGTTAACGCTAACATATGCGGTTGCTGACTTATGCTATTAATTACCCGCCCGCTTCCTAAGTTACAGGCAAGTGCAGATGCTTTCGAACAGGCGGGTATTGATACAATAGGCGTTGCTACATCAGATATTCAAAGCATCCCTAGTAAGGCAGGCAAGCTACAACAGTTTTTGTTGGGCTCGCCCAGCATTAATATTATTATTGTTACTAGCATTTATGCCGTGCCAGCAGCACTTCACGCACTTAATCAAGCCTCTTTTTTATCTGCGCCCCCTACGTTAATAGCGGTTGGCGATGCCACGGCTAACGCATTACACAGCGCTAATTTACCTTTAAAAATCGTCACCCCTTCGCTACATACGTCCGAAGGTATACTGGTCATGCAGCAACTTAATGAGGCAAACTGTACACAAGTCGTTATTATAAAGGGCGAAGGTGGTAGAGATACGCTTTCTCACGTTTTGGGCGAGAGAGGCATATCGGTTACCGAGTTTTGTGTTTATAAAAGAGAACCACTTACAAACCCAATTTACACAAAGCGCTGGAAAATTGGCGATGTTAGCGGCATTATCGCTACAAGCGAGAATTTAGCAAAGCAACTTATTTCTACTCATAGTAGACAAATATTAGCGTTGCCCTGGTTAACGGTAAGTGAACGAGTTGCAACGAGTTTACGTAATCTTGGGATAGCACGCGTTTCGGTGTGCAACCGCGCCACCGATCAGGCATTAATTGCCTGGGTAAAGGAAAATTGGGAGTATTAAATGTCTGACAAGAATGAGAAGGACCCTCAAAACGGGGAATTGGTAAGCGTGGAATCATCATCAAGTACGACATCAGAAGCGACGTCAGCGAACACGGCTTCCGCTAGCGATACCGTATCACCTAAAGCTTCATCTAAAAGCACACCACAAAAAACGAAAAAATCGTCGGGAACCAAGCTTCTATGGTTTGTGGTTATTATTATTTTCCTTTTAGTTCTAGGCATTATTGGTGCTGGTTACTGGTACTACACCCAACAACAAGGCAGCAGCGATTCCCTTGCCAAAGCCCAACAGGCAAATACAGCGCAAGTCAACGACATGCTTGCCGATCGTAAGCAGACAGCAGACGCATTGCGTACGCTAAATAGGCAAAACGATGAATTGAAAGAGACGCTTAATGCACTGCAACAACAAAACAGTGCGTTAGTGCAACAAGCAGAAGCAACCCAGCAACAACTCAATAGCATGGAAGGTCAGCGCCCTGCCGATTGGCTTATTGCCGAGGCTGATTATTTGGTTCGCATGGCAGGTAGAAAATTGTGGTTGGAAAACGATGTTCGTACAGCAACCTTGTTATTAGTGAACGCAGATAAGCGATTGAAATCACTAGCCGACCCTTCGGTGTTGCCGGTTCGCGCTAAACTTGCTGAAGACATTCAAACCCTTCAGCAAATGAACCCAGTATCACAAAGTTCAGTGGCGCTTGCCCTCACCGGCATGTTGGCGCAAATCGATAAGTTACCGTTAGATACCTTTGAAAAACCAGTAGACGCAAATGCTGATAGCAACGAACTGTCTGAATCGGCGGACGACTGGAAAGAGAACCTTGCGAAAGTATGGCACTCCATTGTCGATGGTTTCTTAACCGTGAAAAGCTTAGAGGGTCCGGTTGAACCTGTGATGTCGCTGCAAGCTCAATTTTTAGTGAAAGAGCAGCTTCGCTTACAATTAATGCACGCTCAGTCTGCTGCACTTAAAGCGGACTCAGGTCTGTATGAGCAATCTTTGCTTTACGCTAAAACCATGCTTGAAGAGCATTACGATGTAGAAAAGAGCCAAGTTACTGGTTTTATCTCAGCACTTGATAACCTTGTTGATACCGACATTTCACAACCAATCCCTAGTCAGTTGGCATCACAAAAGCCGCTTGAGCAATTATTAGAATCTCGTGTAAAACAAGCATTCAGTCAGGGAGCTAGCGCATTATGAAATGGTTAGTCATTGCCCTTGCGGTGCTGGCCGCATTTATTGTTGCGCTTATTGTTGGCCCCATGATTTTGGGCGACAAAGGCTACGTGCTGATTTCATTAGGTAATACCGCGATAGAAACCAGCCTAATTGGTTTTTGCATTATCATTATTTGCGCCATTATCAGCTGGTATATTATCTCTAAGTTGGTGTTATGGACATTAAGCTTGGTAACGGGATCTCACCGTTGGTTTGGTGCATTAGGTGAGCGTAAACGCAAGCGTGCCTTTTACCATGGTTTACAGTCATTAGCAGCTGGCGACCTAAAAAGTGCTCACAAGGCACTTAGCCAAACCACAAATGGTGATTTTGAAGGGGTAAACTACTTGGCTGCCGCACAAGTAGCACAAAGCCAAAACGACCCACAAAAAGCCCGTTACTTCTTACTGCAAGCAGCAGAGTATGACAGTGCCAAAGTAGCTGCCACTATCGTGATGGCGCGCATTGATGTTTCTGAAGGTAAGTATACCGACGCACTTGAAAAGCTAGACAGCTTAGATGAAGAAGAAGCCAACAACCCACAAGTGATACAACTTAAAGCGTCGATAATGGCAGAGCAAGGCCAATGGCAAACCTTGCAAGAAAAGCTAAGCGGTTGGCGCAAGGCGTTACCGAAAGAAGATTACACCTTATGGTCGCAGCGAATTGCCAAGGGCAAGCTAGCTGAAATTGCCAGTAAAAACGGCGCTGCTGAGCTTAAAACCCACTGGGAAGGGTTACCGCGTAAAATTAAGCAAGACGACGCATATCGCGCGGCCTATATTCAACAATTGCTTGAACAAGGCATGCATGCCGAAGCACAAACGCTGCTAGTAGAGTGGCAAAAACGTGGCCCGCACCCTGCTCTATTTCCCTATTTCACCCAGTTGAACATTCCGAATGCTGCCCCTTCACTGCGGTTGCTGGAAAGCTGGATTAAACAAGACAGCGAAAATGTTGAGTTATATTCAACGTTGGGAAGAGTCGCGTTTAACGCTGGTGACGACATTCTAGCGGAGAAAGTGTTATTAAAAGCCGTGAAGATGGAATCGAACAAAGATGACCTGTTATTGCTGTCAGCCATTAGTGAACGTAGACACGATAGCACCACGGCGTTGCAATATTATAAGGAAGGTCAACAGCTGGTGTAGCTTTACGCTGTAAGCTTTTAATTTAAAAGAAGATAAAAGAAAGGCCAGTCATTTCAAATCGACTGGCCTTTTTCTTTTTTATTGTACGCTATACGCTGAGTTTTACGCTGATGTGCGGTCTACCGCTTTAGGTTCGGCTAAGGCTTTACGCCGTTGCAGCGATTGATAAAACGGTGCGTAAGTGGGGCGCATCACGTATTTACCATCGCCCGCCTTTGCTAATAACTCGCCATTTTGCCACGCGATATTACCGTTACAAATGGTCATAACGGGCACACCTGTAATTTCCATACCTTCGAAAATATTGGTTTCAATATTCGACATATGGGTGTCGGCAGAAATCACTTTTGTGCCTTTCGGATCCCATATCACTAAATCAGCATCCGAGCCTTCCCGTACCGCGCCTTTGGCAGGATACATATTGAAGATTTTGGCAGCATTGGTAGACGTCACTGCCACAAACTCGTTAGGGGTAATTTTGCCGCCGTTAACGCCTTTTTCCCATAATACCGCCAAGCGTTCTTCTACCCCGGCAGTGCCGTTTGGAATTTGAGTGAAGTTGTCTTTACCCATGGCTTTTTGTTCATTACAAAAAGCGCAGTGGTCGGTAGCGGTGGTTTGCAACGTGCCCGATTGTAGGGCTTTCCATAGTACGTCTTGATGCTTTTTAGGCCTAAACGGTGGGCTCATAACGTGGGCCGCTGCGCGCTCCCAACTGACATCTTGATACACGCTATCATCTACCGTTAAATGCCCAGCCAGCACTTCACCATAAACGTGGTGCCCGCGCTGCTGTGCATAACGAATAGCATCAACCGACTCTTCCACCGAGCAATGCACTAAATACAAAGGTGCACCTAGGGTTTCAGCAATACTAATGGCACGGTAAGCCGCTTCACCTTCAACCATAGGCGGGCGAGATAATGGATGCGCTTCAGGCCCTGTTATGCCTTTTTCCATTAATTGCTGTTGTAAGTGATACACCAATTCACCGTTTTCAGCATGCACGGTTGCAATAGCGCCCAATTCCATACAACGGGTAAAGCTAGACACCAGAATATCATCGGTGGCCATGATGGCATTTTTATAAGCCATGAAGTGCTTAAAGCTATTAATGCCGTATTCGGTAGCCAGGGTTTCCATGTCTTTATGAACGCTGTCATCCCACCAGGTTATCGCCACGTGGAAGGTATAGTTAGACATGGATTTTTCAGACCAGTCTCGCCACTGCTGATAAGCCTCCATCAAAGGCTGTCCTGGGCTGGGGATAACAAAGTCAATAATGGTCGTGGTGCCACCTGCTAGGGCGGCAGCGGTGCCAGAGGCAAAGTCATCGGCGGCTACCGTACCCATAAATGGCAGTTGCATATGTGTGTGCGGGTCGATGCCACCCGGCATGATTAGCTTTTCAGAGACATCGACTATCTCTACATCTGATTCATTTACAGCAAGATCTTCGCCTATTTTAGTAATTTTTCCGTCTTCGCAAAGTACATCGGCTTTGTAAGTCATTTCGTGGGTAACTACGGTACCACCGCGTAATAATATGGCCATTTTTGTGTCCTGTTTCGCGTAAAATTAAGAGGCTTTTGCTAGCTCACCAACGTTTGTGTTCACGGTGTTAACTAGCTTGCCCGCCGCAAAGTAATAAATGATGGCGCCAGAAATAGAACCGGTAAACCATCCATAGTTATAAAACCATGTGAATACATCTGCAGTAATGGCTAACAATGTGATGCCAACTGGAATTAAGAAAGCAACAAAACCAGCCCAATTCACTTTCGGGTAAGCGGCACTGCTGGTGTACAGTGCGGCTACATCTAGCTCTTGTTTTCTAATCAGGAAGTAATCAACAATCATTATGCCCGCAATAGGGCCCAGTAAGCTTGAATAACCCAGCAACCAATTTGAGTACAGGCTTTCTACACTAACGTCAGACTCTATAATGCCGGCCTTCTTTAATAGCTCCCAACTCATCAATAACACACCTACTAAGCCAGTTAATAAAACGCCGCGGGTATGGTTAATATATTTTGGTGCTATGTTTTGAAAATCGTTGGTGGGAGATACTACGTTAGCGGCGGTGTTAGTAGATAAGGTAGCCACAATAATAAGTAGCATGGCGATTGCCACAAAAAACGGGCTATCAATATGACCAATAAGCGTTACCGGATCGGATACGGTTTCACCAACTAAGGTCACTGACGCAGAGGTCAGTAATACCCCTAAGGCAGCAAACATAAACATGGTGAGGGGTAAGCCTATGATTTGCCCAGTTACTTGGGCTTTTTGGCTTTTAGCATAACGACTGAAATCAGGAATATTTAACGACAGTGTTGCCCAAAAACCTACCATGGCAGTGAGTCCGGCGAAGAAATAGCTGAAAAAGCCTGCATCTTCAGGGCGACTTGCGGGTGTGGCTAAAACCTCAGTAACCGATACTTTATCACTCGCCCACCAAATAAGCCCTGCACCTACAATAAGGAGCAACGGGGCAGCTAGGGTTTCTAACCATTTAATCGACTCTGACCCTTTAATTACGATAAAGACATTTAACGCACCAAAAGCAAAAAAGCCAATGACTTCCCCCATACCGCCAAGCTGGGCCCAGCCGTCTGATACCGACGATAAAAACAAATGGATGGCAAGGCCACCAAACATGGTTTGAATACCAAACCAGCCGCAGGCTACAAAACCCCGAATTAAGCAGGGAATATTCGAGCCCACCACACCAAACGATGAACGAAGTACCACCGGAAAGGGAATACCAAACTTAGTGCCAGGAAAGGCGTTTAACGTAAGAGGAATAAGTACCACTATGTTTGCTAACAAAATAGTGAATAAGGCTTCCATCACCGATAAACCGAAGTAGCTGGTAAGCACGCCGCCAAGGGTGTAAGTAGGTACGCACACCGCCATACCTACCCATAGCGCCGCTATGTTTCCCGTACCCCACGTACGCTCAGAAAGCTTAGTAGGTGCAAGGTCTTCGTTAAAATAGTCGCTCTCGGTCACCGATTTACTAAGTGTGACCTCACTGATTTCTGAACTCATACGCTTGCTCCCTCGTCTTCAGTAACAGGGGCACCAGCGGCTTCAGCAATACGCTTGCTGGCGGTTAACATGGTATGAAGCAACACATTTGCGCCATCTTCACATTGCTCAGGGCTAGAGTATTCAATTTCGTTGTGGCTAATACCATTTTCACAAGGCGTGAAAATCATGCCCGCAGGAACTAGGTCGGCCATATAACAGGCATCGTGACCTGCGCCCGCGTAGATATCCATGTGTGAATACCCTAAGTTTTCAGTGGCGGCTTTCACATCATCCGAGGCATTAAATTCGACCGGCGCAAAGTACCAGAAGTTATCCACGGTAATCTCTAAATTACGCTCTTTGGCTACCGCGTCGCAGTAGGCCACGAACTCTTCATGCATGGTAGCCAACACGTCGGGGTTAGGATTACGTAAATCGGCGCTGAATTTCACGTTTCCAGGAATAGTATTACGTGAATTTGGATAAACCTGCATAAAACCTACGGTGCCCAAGCCGTTGTCATAACGGTTAGCTAGCGATTCGATTTCCGCTACAATTTTGCCTGTGGCAACCATGGCATCTTTGCGTAAGTGCATTGGCGTGGTGCCAGAATGAGACTCTTGGCCTTGTATTTCTACGTTGTACCAACGAATACCTTGGCCTAAACGTACTACACCAATGCGCTTTTCTTCATCTTCTAATATTGGGCCTTGCTCAATATGGGCTTCAAAAAAGGCGCCTATATTACGGCTACCTAACTCTTCTTCACCCAAGTAGCCTATGCGAGCTAATTCGTCGCCTAAACGTAAACCGTTCACGTCGGTTTTATCTAGTTCTTGTTGTAAATCAAAACGGCCTACATATACGCCAGAACCTTGCATGGCAGGCTGAAAGCGTGAGCCTTCTTCGTTGGTCCACACACTAACTTCAATGGGGGTTGGGGTAGTAATATTATTTTCATGTAGGGTGCGAAGTACTTCAACACCTGACAATACACCGAATACGCCGTCGAACTTACCACCAGTAGGTTGAGTATCTAAGTGGCTGCCGGTGGCAACAGAAGGGAGTTCGTTATTAATACCTGGGCGTTTGGCGAATATATTCCCGAATTTATCTACTTTAATCTCACATCCAGTGGCTTCACACCATGCGCAAAACAAGTCTCTAGCTTGCTTGTCTAGATCTGTGCCGGCCAAGCGGTTACATCCGCCTTTTTCAGTGCCGCCAATCTCGCCCATTTCCATCAGGCTGTCCCATAATCTTTGACCGTTAATTCTAAGCTTATCCATTGTTTTGTCCTCGCAGGTGGAAGGTTATTCCTATTAACACTTTGCCCCAAGTTAGCTCAGCGAACGTACTATAAGAGTGCAACCTTGATAAATTTATTTACCAAACGGTAAATGTAATTTCTCTTTGATTTTGTACTGATTGTTCACTCATTATTATGTATCGCTACTATTGCTGAGACGCCTAAAGCAAAGGGCGTGATTATTCTTTTGTCTAATGCGCTGTTCTATTTTTAGGCGCTTAATTAATGCCGATAACATTGTAAAAATTGACCGAATGGTAAATTCTTATATTTTGGACTTTCAACATCTATGCCAGCGGCCGTTGCACCGGTTTTTAATGGCCAACGAAGTTCGCTGATTTGCGAACTTCATCGGTTTAAACGCTAGCTTTATGACTAATTGCTTGGGAAAGAAAATTGACTGCCTTCACGCAAATTCGTTGAAGGCCAGCGTTGCGTAATGGCTTTTCTACGTGTGTAGAAACGTACGGAGTCCGGCCCGTAAGCATGTAAATCGCCAAACAATGAGCGCTTCCAACCACCAAAGCTGTGGTAAGACACTGGCACGGGTAACGGTACGTTCACACCCACCATGCCCACTTGAACCTGATCGATAAAGAAGCGCGCGGCTTCACCATCGCGGGTGAATATACAGGTACCATTTCCGTATTCATGCTCGTTAATTAGCTCAAGTGCGGTCTGCATATCAGGTACACGTAGCATCACAAGTACAGGGCCAAAAATCTCTTTTTGGTAAATTTCCATGTGAGGTTTTACCTTGTCGAACAAGGTAGCTCCTAAGAAATAGCCTTCTTCAAAACCTTCTACACTAAGCTTTCTACCATCGTTAACTAAATCGGCTTCTTGGCTAACACCTGAGTCGATGAACCCACTCACGGTATCGAAATGTTGAGCACTGATTAACGGCCCCATGTCATTACTGTTGTCGTTACCCGCACCCACTTTTAAGGTTTCGATTTGTGCAGACAAACGGTCACGCAGGGTATCACCCATTTCATCACCCACCGCTAGTACAACCGATAACGCCATACAGCGTTCGCCGCATGAGCCAAACGCAGCGCCCATGAGTGCATTAACAACGTTATCAACATCGGCATCTGGCATAACAATGGCGTGGTTTTTCGCGCCACCTAAGGCTTGGCAGCGCTTACCGTTAGCACTGGCTTTTTGATAAATAGCTTCGGCAACAGGCGTTGAACCTACAAAACTTACCGCTTGAATCGTTGGGTCTTCTAATAAGTGGTCAACGGCAGCTTTGTCGCCGTTTACTACATTTAGCACGCCCGGCGGCAAGCCTGCTTCAGCCGCAAGAGCCGCAATGTATAAAGCGCTGGAAGGATCTTTTTCAGATGGCTTTAATACGAAGGTGTTGCCACACATGATAGCGCTTGGCCACATCCATAAAGGTACCATGGCCGGAAAGTTAAACGGCGTAATACCTGTCACTACGCCTAGGGGCTGGAATTCACTCCACGCGTCAATGCCCGGGCCCACGTCTTTGCTGTGCTCACCTTTTAGCAATTGAGGCATGCCACAGGCGAACTCAACGTTTTCAATACCGCGCTGCAACTCACCTTTCGCATCGTGTAGCACTTTGCCGTGCTCTTCACTAATCAGTTCACAAATTTTGTCACTGTGTTGCTCTAGCAATACTTTTAAGCGAAACATAACCTGTGCACGCTTTGCTGGTGGCGTGGCACGCCATGCTGGATAAGCCGCTTTTGCTGAATCTATCGCCTTTTGTACTAATGCCGACGACGCCATTTCTACTTGTCCGCACACCGCGCCAGTAGAAGGGTTGTGGATATCAATCAAATTTCCATCTTGCGGCGCTACGTGTTCGCCATGAATGAAGTGTCCTACCAATGAAGTCATATCTGTATCTCTTTTTGCGTAAGTGGATATAAGACGGTAAAGGGCTACTTGCCCATTAAGGTGTCTTGCATCGCGTTAATTAAGGTGTCGATTTCCGCTTTTTCGGTGGTAAACGGAAGGCCTAACTGAATAGTGTCGCCGCCGTAGCGTACGTAAAACCCTTTCTTCCACATGGCGTCAGCGATTTCATACGGGCGCCTTGCCGGTTCGCCTGGGTAGCTTTCAATGCTAAACCCTGCAGCAAATCCGAAGTTTCGAATATCACTCACGAATGGCATGCCTTTTAAGCTATGCACGGCCTCTTCAAAATACGGACTAAGTTCGGCAACCCGGCTAACAAGCTTTTCTTGTTCTAGAATATCAAGAGCAGCCATGGCTGCAGCGCAAGCAACAGGGTGGCCGGAGTAGGTGTAACCGTGTGGCAATTCAATGTTGTAGTCGGCACCGCCTGCGTTAATCACAGTGTCGTAGATAAATTCGCGAGCCAATACCGCGCCCATAGGAACAGCGCCATTGGTGATCTGCTTGGCCACGTTAATCATATCGGGTACTACATCAAACGCATCGGCGCCAAATAAGCTACCTGTGCGGCCAAAGCCCGTAATCACTTCATCGAAAATAAGTAAAATATCGTGCTGGTTACACAGTTCACGTAAGCGGCGTAAATAGGCTTTTGGTGGAACGATAACCCCAGCAGAACCACTCATTGGCTCAACTATTACTGCCGCAATATTCGACGCATCATGTAATGCCACCATTTCGATAAGCTCATCAGCAAGCTCTTCACCATAGTTCGGTGCGCCTTTGCAGAATTGATTGTTCGGCAACAAGGTATGTGAAAGGTGATCAGACTCCATGGCTGGCCCCCACATTTTTCGGTTTGCGCCAATGCCGCCAAAGCTAATGCCGCCCCAGCTTGCACCGTGATAGCCTTTCGCGCGACCAATAATACGGGTTTTAGTAGGCTGACCTTGCTGGCGCCAATAGGCACGAGCAATCTTGGTCGATGTATCAGCGGCTTCAGAACCTGAGTTAGTGAAAAACACTTTATTGATGTCGGCCGGCGCCATGTTAGCTAGCCTGTCGGCTAGTTCAAACGCCAAATTGTGGCCATACTGAAAGGCGGGCGCGTAATCTAGCGTTGTTAACTGTTTCGCGACTGCTTCGGCAATTTCAGGGCGGTTATGCCCTGCGCCGCATGTCCATAACCCAGATAATCCATCAAAGATTTTGCGACCATTGTCATCAATGAGGTAATTGCCTTGTGCACCGGTAATCATTTTAGGCGATGCTTTAAACTGGCGATTTGCAGTGTAAGGCATCCACAACGCATCCATTTGCGATTGTGATAGCTTGGAAGCCCACTGGGTCATAATTGTTTTCCTATGATATTTGTTCACTTGGTCTACTTTACCCAGCCTCATAAGTTCGATAAATTATAAATATTCAAATCTTACTTTCATAAACATGAAACTATGCGCGCAATTCTTGGAAATCTATCAGATACAGACATTCGCTTATTAAGAGTATTTATAGTGGTGGCGCAGGCTGGCGGCCTTTCTGCTGCCGAGCTAGAACTCAATATTGGGCGTTCTACCATTAGCCGACATTTAAAAGATTTAGAAACTCGATTGGGTATGGTGCTTTGTCATCGAGGCCGTGGGGGCTTTTCGCTTACCGAAGAAGGAAAGCGAATTTATGAATCGACTCAACGCTTACTGCTGTCTCTACAAGACTTTAGAAATGAAGTTAACGACATGCACCGGCATTTGCAGGGCAATGTGGTGGTAGCCATGTTCGATAAAACCGTGTCGAACGATGCGTGCAAGGTGAATGAAGCCATTTACACCTATCAGCAACAGGCGCCTAATGTGAATGTAGAAATTCATGTGGTGCCGGTTAATACCATTGAGCAAGGCATATTGGATGGGCGCTATCATATTGGCATTATTCCTACCCATCGTTCGTCTTCAAGCCTAAATTACTTACCCTTGTTTGGTGAGCAAATGCATCTGTACTGCGGAAGAAAACACCCCTTTTACATTGAACTTGGCGACATTCCTCGAGAAGAAATATGCGAAGCTAAGTATGCGGGGCTAAGCTTTCACAGCCCAAATATGGATAAAAGTATGTCCTTAGGGCTCAACAAAATGGCGGTAGCGAACGATCAGGAAGGTATTGCCACACTGATTTCTTCGGGCTGTTATTTAGGCTTCTTGCCTGATCATTATGCGGAATCTTTCGTAAAAAAAGGCCAGATGCGCGCTATCGAACCTAATAATTTCGCCTATCATTGTGAATTCGCGGCCATCTATCGTAAGTCACCTAAGCCCACCCGTTTGGTTGAGTTATTTTTAGAAGCCCTTGCCAAGGAACATGGGAAGGAAGAAACAATGGCTATTTAGCGTAGCGATTACACTGACTTTATGACATTCAAGGTTGTGCTTTCAATGCTTAGGTAAGCAGTAAAGAGAACGAACAATAAGAACAAGTGGCAAATTTATACAAGGCCACATGGAAGCGGTAACAGGAAATAAAAATGACAAAACCTACAAAGACGCAGGCCAATCGTGCAAAAACAGAGGCCGGAATTCTACGCGCCGCAGAAGAGGTATTTGCACAAAAAGGGTTTGCTGGCTCTTCAATGGATGCAGTTGCGCAACAAGCCGGCATCTCTAAACAGCTCATTTTGTATTACTTTCCAGGCAAAGATAAGTTGTACCAAGCCGTACTAGAAAACATGATTGATTTATGGCTTGAGAAAATGCAGTTCAACGACGACCCAGAGGCTTCACCAGCCAGCACCATTCGTCAGTACATTCAGCAGAAAATCGAGTTATCTCGTGATTATCCCAATGGGTCAAAAGTATTCGCCCATGAAATTATTAACGGTGCACCTGTACTGAAAACCTATTTGATAGAAAATTTGAAGCCTGCGTTTGAACGAGACGTAAAAATTATTGAGCGCTGGATAGCCGCTGGCCATATTCGCCCTGTCGATCCTAAGCATCTGTTTTTTACCATATGGGCTGCCACGCAAACCTATGCCGACTTCTCAACGCAAATTCAATTACTGTTAGGTAAGCCGTCTTTAGAACAAGATGACTTTAACGAGGCCACTGAATTTTTATGCAATTTCGTTTTAAGTGCCCTAGATGCACAACACTAGTGCATAAAAATTAATTTATCCTTCTTTTTCTGGCGCGCCTCATCGAAAAGGCGCGCCTTTTACTTTCTACTCCCCCTACTTTAGCATCAGCAATAAACCAAATTAAGCCATTGTTATATATAAGATTTAGCAAAATTAAGCCAAGCATTAAAACCTACCCAACTCCCTACTAGCGCACCCCACTTGCTCTATTTTGAGACACACTTCGCACCAAAAAAACCTGCAAATATTTTCTTTACCATTTGGTAAAAACCATGATAAAGATTAAAAAAGCAACAGCCTATATTGAATATTTAGTGCATTAACCTTACTTGCAGGAGACGCCCATTATGCTATCGCGCCAACACGCCATTGCCCTTGAACATGCTACAGGTGCACAGCTAGATGCACTTTGCGAACAAGCTGCAGGCGTTCGCGATACGCACTGGCCTAATACCCTCACGTACTCACGAAAGATATTTATTCCACTTACAAACATGTGTAGGGATACCTGTGGTTATTGCACGTTTGTAAAACATCCAGATTCGGGGCAAGCCAATATCTTAAACCCAAGTCAGGTGTTAGCTTCCGTGCTAAAAGGTCAGGCGCAAGGGTGTAAAGAAGCCTTGTTTAGCTTGGGTGAAAAACCGGAGAAGCGTTATCGCTACGCGAAAGATTGGTTGGCAACATTGGGCCATACCAGCATGGTGGATTACCTTACCGAAGTATGTGAAATGGTGCTGGATAAAAGCTTGATGATCCCCCATGTGAATGCGGGAACGTTAACCTTTAACGAACTGAAACAGCTGAAAAACGTAAGCGGCAGCATGGGTATGATGCTCGAGTGCACCAGCGACCGTTTGATGAAAAAGGGCCAACCCCATTATGCCTGTCCAGACAAAGTGCCAGGTATTCGCTTAAAAACTTTGGAAGACGCAGGAAAGCTAGATATTCCCTTCACCACCGGCATTCTTATTGGCATTGGTGAAACGTGGGAAGAACGTGTTGATAGCTTAATGGCGATTAACACCCTGTACCAAGAATACGGCCATATTCAAGAAGTCATTGTTCAGAATTTTCGCGCAAAAGCCGGTACAGCCATGGCAAATGCACCAGAGCCTACCCTAGATGATATGCGCCGCACATTGGCCATGGCACGGTTAATATTAGACCCGGCTATTTCACTGCAGGCGCCGCCTAACCTAGCCCAAGAATACCCTCACTACATAGCCGCAGGCATTAACGATTGGGGCGGTATTTCACCGTTAACGAAAGATTTTATTAACCCTGAACGTAGCTGGCCGCAAATTACAGAATTAGCCACTGCATGCGAGCAACAAGGCTATGCATTGCAAGAGCGTTTAACGGTATATCCAAAGTACCTACAAGCTGGCGAACGTTACGTTACCAAAGCGTTGCATCAAGCTATGCCAGCTTGGCGCAACGACGGCCTTGCCGTAGAGCAATGTATAGATAACACCACTTTTCAAGGAGTTGCTCATGGGTAACATACTGCAAAATATCACCTCGGTTTCACCTTGCGACCTAACCCCAGCGGGCGACTTCACCTTACCGTACAGCGATACGCCTATTCAAAGTAAGCTAAGCCAACTTCGCCCTGCTATTGCACATATTTTACAGCGGGCTTTAGAAGGTAAAATGCTTAACCACGAAGAAGCAGAAGCCTTGTTTTACTGCCAAGGGCCAGAAACAGATGCCTTGTTGCATACCGCAGACATTGTGCGTGAACTGCGCACCGGCAATGATGCATCCTTTGTGATCACTCGTAATATTAACTTTACCAACGTATGCCATATGGGCTGTCAGTTTTGTAATTTTGGGGTGAATAAAAACGCTGGCGATGCAGAGTTTTTAGCCCCTCATCAAGTGGCCGCTAGAGCCAAAGAAGCCCACGCTCGCGGCGCAACAGAAATTTGTGTTCAAGGTGGTTTGCATCCTGACTTACCTGCCGGTTTTTACGGTGATTTACTTGATACGGTGTCATCTACCGTACCCGATATTCATATTCATGCCTATTCGCCCTTTGAAATTTGGTATGGCGCAATGAAAGGCCGCAAAACCTATACAGAATTATTAACCGACTTAAAACAACGTGGCTTGGCTTCTATGCCAGGTACGGCTGCTGAAATTCTTGATACCGAAGTAAGGCGCAAGCTAACTAAAAATAAACTCAGCACCGAAAACTGGCTTAAAATCATCGAAACTGCGCATAACGTTGGCTTACCAACCACATCCACCATTATGTATGGACATATAGATGGGCCATCGCACTGGGCCTCTCATCTTATTTTATTGCGTGACATGCAAGCGCGGACTGGCGGCTTTACCGAATTTGTTCCGTTAGGCTTTATACATAATGACAGCCCCCTTTACAAAAATAACCCTAGCGAAGTAAGAACCGGCCCAACTGCCGATGAGCATTTCAAAATGCACGCCATTGCGCGATTAGTGTTACAAGGCTATATCGATAATATTCAAGCCTCATGGGTAAAAATGGGCCCAGATATGGCGTCAAAAGTGCTACGCGCAGGCGCTAACGACTTAGGCGGTACGCTAATGAACGAGAGTATTTCTCGTGCAGCAGGGGCTAGCCATGGTCAGGAAATTGTCCCTAGGGATATGGTGAACTTTATTCAGCGTGCGGGGCTAAACGCCCATCAGCGCAATACCTTGTACCACGTAGTTACCCCCTACGGCCGAGACAAAAAGCCAGCTCACCAAGAGGCGCTTGTGGGTTCAGAAGTTGCCAAGCCAGTATCTAAAACTCCCAAGCCAGCCATTAGTCCATTTAACGCAGCATCTCACATTCCCGTGAAGGTAAGCGCATGAAGAACATAGTGTTATTCGCAGGCGGCGTAGGCGGTGCAAAAGCCGCAAAGGGCCTGTATCAATCAGACTACAAAGATAACCTAACCATTATTGGCAATGTGGGTGATGACGACGAGTTTCATAATTTATGGGTGTCGCCTGACCTAGACACGCTCACCTACACGTTGGCGAACGAAGTAAATCCAGTCACTGGCTGGGGTCTTAAAAACGACAGCTGCCGCATATTGTCGCGACTTGCTCAGTTTGGATCTAGTACGTGGATGCACTTGGGCGACATGGATATTGCCACCCATATTTTCAGAAGTGCTAAGCGAGCAGAAGGTACTAGCATGACGGCCATCACGCGCCAAATTACTACCCGATTAGGTATTACCGTACCTTTGCTGCCAGCTACCGACGATACCGTGCAAACCCGACTCAAGACCGAAAACGGCTGGGTAGACTTTCAAACTTACTTTGTACATCAACGCTGCGAAGCTGATGTAACTGATATAGCGTACAAAGGTGCAGAGTTCGCCTCTGCCACACCGGAAGTATTAGCCGCCATAGAAGCTGCAGACATCATTGTTTTTGCCCCTAGCAACCCGTTGCTCAGTATTGCACCTATGCTTGCTATACCACAAATTCGCGATGCACTAGCAGCAAGTGAATCCACGAAAATTGCGGTATCGCCACTTATAGGAGGAAAAGCAATAAAAGGCCCTGCTGAAAAGCTACTACAGCAAATGAGCTATACGCCGGGCAACAAAGGCATTGCTGAATTCTACCAAGGCCTGTGCGATGTATTAGTAATTGATAATCAAGATGATGGCGACATAGACACCATCGAAAGCTTTGGCTTACATGCGCATTGCACGTCAACCCTAATGAAATCAGACCAAGACAAAGTCACCCTTATGGAAGAGGTTATTTCGGCGGCCACCGCTTATCAACTGGAGGTGCCTTGTGCATAAACTATGCGTTGTTATTCCAATGAAAGACCCGGCGTTTAGTAAGCAGCGCTTGTCACCGCATTTACCTGCCAGTGTGCGTAAAGCCTTAGCAATCAAACTGTTTAAGAAAACCGTTATGTCGTTAAACGGTGCGTTTCCTCAATGGCAGAAACTGGTAGTAACGCCGTCACTTTATATCGCCGATTTAGCCACCAGCTTGGGTTGCAAGGTCATATTCGAGCAAAAAGGCAGTAATTTAAATACCGCGCTTGCCCAAGCTACTGAGTGGAGTATGTCTCACGGCTTTACCCACCAGCTTATTTTGCCTGCCGATATCGCTCGGTTGGATGCAACCGAACTAACGTCAATTACCTCACTAGCCTCAGGAGACACCTCTGTAGTTATTGGCAGTGCCTATGATGGCGGCACAAACGCGCTTTGCACAACACCACCAAATGCCATCGACTTTGCATTTGGTAAAGCGTCTTCTTATGAACATCATCATGCTGCTATAGAAAAAGGCTTAAAGTGCGTAACGATACAGCCCAAATACCTAAGTCAAGACATCGACCATCCAGACGATCTTCGGCACGTGAATGACGTTATCGACTCTTTGATTGCTTAAGGTAGAAAGTATGCGAGCACTTACCATCAACACAATTGAAGGCCTACCGGATATCCGCGAAGGCGACAATCTTGTGGGCTTGATAATTGAGAAGCTTACCGCACAGCGACAGGTTTTATGTGAAGGCGATGTATTGGTTATTGCCCAGAAAATCATATCGAAGGCTGAAGGCGCGGTTTGCCATGTTGACGATATTACCCCAACGCAAGAGGCCATAGACGTGGCTGAAAAGGCGAATAAAGACCCTCGCAAAGTTACGGTTATTTTATCGGAATCTACCCGCTTGGTAAAAGTGCATAAACACCCTAGCGCTAACGAAGGCATTATTCTTACCGAACATCGTTTAGGTCATATTAGTGCTAACGCAGCGGTTGATGAGTCGAACACCGATAACCCAGGCGAGTTAATTTTACTCCCCAAAGATCCCGACGCTAGTGCGCGAGAAATTGCTGAAAGTCTATGCAAATATTATGGCGCACCAGCCCACAGTATTGGCGTGGTGATAAGTGATACCTTTGGCCGCCCTTGGCGATTAGGCCAAACCAATGTGGCCATTGGCGTAGCGAATGTGCCCGCCTTAAACCCACTTTTTGGTGAATGTGATGCTTGGGGTCGCCCCCTAAAAGTTACAGCGCCTGCCCTTGCCGATGAACTTGCTGCAGCTTCTGGCTTGCTGATGAGTAAACAAGGTAAGTGTCCCGTTATTTTATTCAAAGGGCTTGAATGGGAAAGTAACCCAGACAGTAAAGCCTCAGACCTGTTAAGACCAACCCAAGAGGATTTATTTGCATGAAGATTGCTATTTTAGGCGGCACTGGCCCGCAAGGTTCGGGGCTAGCGAAACGCTTCGCCCTAGCGGGAATAGACGTCGTTATTGGTTCACGAGATGGTGAGCGGGCAGCAGAAAAAGCCCAAGCATTACAAGAATCTATTGCAGCGGCAAGTACCGCCACAACGGGCACCATCAGTGGCACAGATACGATTGCAGCCACATCGGCAGCGGGTGAGTTCGTTATTATTTCAGTACCTTGGGCTGCGCATCACGCGACCTTAGATGCAATCCGTCCATTGCTTCGCGACAAAATCGTTATCGATATTGTTGTACCGCTGGCAGAGAACAACCCCAAAGCGGTTGCCATGCCGCCAGAAGGCTCAGCCACAGAATCTGCCCAAGCATTGTTAGGCGATGACTATGCCGTGGTAGGTGCGCTACATAATGTATCTGCTGTCACCCTTAACAACCTTGAGCAAAGCATTAACTGCGACATTTTGGTCTGCGGTAATCAGCTTGAAGCCAAAAATAAAGTCATAGCATTGCTAGATAACTTAGGTGTTCAAAGTTACAACGCTGGCCTAGCAGAAAGTGCCCGCTGTATTGAAGCCATCACCCCCATTTTGATTCGCTTAAACATATCCAAAGCAGTGCCATTTAGCCATGCAGGTATTCGTATCTGCCCACCCGATCATTAAAACGGCGACGTGAAAAACAAGGTAAGCAGCTAGTGATTAGCTACTAGGTATTAGCTGCCAAATAAATTAAGCAAAGAAAATTAAGTAAAGACACGCATTAAACAAAATAGAAAAAGCAGAGGAAGAACTCATGGAATTTGGTATTACATTTAAAGGCTTTGTTAGCCCAGATCGTGCCCGTAAATTAGTAAAAATGGCCGAAGAAGCCGGTTTCGATTATTGCTGGTTTTACGATTCACACATTCTTTGGCGCGAGTCTTTCGTGGCAATGGCTATGTGTATGGAGCACACCACCAAAATGCGCTTTGGCCCCTGTGTGACTAACCCTAACGTACGTGACTGGTCGGTAGCGGCAAGCTTGTACGCCAGCTTGGCGTTGCAAAGTAATGGCCGTTTCGACATTGGTTTAGGCCGTGGCGATTCTTCCATGCGCGTAATGGGTAAAAAGCCTGCTAACCTAGCCCGCTTAACCGAATTCACTCACAAAGTGAAAGCCATGGTGCGCGGAGAAGAAGTGATGTACGGCGAATGCGAAAAGCCGGTTAAATTCCCTTGGGCTACAGGCTATGAACTGCCAGTTTGGGTGGGCGCTTATGGCCCGAAAGCCCTAGCAGTAGCTGGCGAGCATGGCGATGGTGTTATTCTTCAAATCGGCGACCCAGATTTAGTGCAATGGTTTGGCCAACAGTGCCAAGACGCAGGCAACAAGGTTGAGCGCGACATGAGCGACTTCAAAGTTCAAGCGGCTGCACCTGCATACTTTGGTGACATGGAAACCTGTATTGAAAAAACCAAATGGTTCCCTGCCATGGTAGGTAATCACGTGGCTGATATTGTAGAAAAATACGGTACAGATTCAGGCTTAGTACCAAAAAGCTTAACCGATTATATAGAACAACGTCGTGGCTACGATTATTCAAAACATGGTCAAAGCGATAACCCTTACCTAGACTTTATTACCGACGACATCGTAAAAAGCTTCTGTGTATTAGGTGAAGCTGAAGATCACATTACTAAAATTCAGGCACTTAAAAATGCCGGAACCACGCAATTTAATATCTATTTAGACAACGGTGATGAAGAAAATATTATCACCCGTTACGGCAAAGAAGTTATCCCTGCCTTCCGATAAATTTGGTGACTAGCCAAGGGTGAGTTTCACGTAAATTATTGTCATTTAATTTGCTTGAAACTTCGCCCTACGCTATCGCTTTTCCTTATAGCCATATCAATAAACCCTTTACCCTAAATCAGTTCCAACACCATAAAAAACAAACTTTACCTATATATATTAGCTATTTAAGCACCAACCACCTAATTTCGCTTAAATCACCACATTGTTAATATATTGTAAACTTAGGAAAGTAAATGCCACTTAGTTTCATAAATATGAAACATGACTTCGACACATGAATATTTACCCCTTGGTAAAACCCCTTTAGTTTCGTTAGAACAAAAGTTAATCAAATAAAAAACAAAAAAATACTTCTATGTAGTTTGTAGATGTAACAACAACAAGAAGGGAACACATGATGAAATCGAAACAGACGCTATGCGCTTTAGCAATCGGATTAGCACTTCAATCTTCATACACTGCAGCAGCAGATTCGGTGGTACTTGAAAAAATTACGGTTACTTCGCAAAAGCGTGAGCAATACATAAACGACGTAAGTATTGCGGTAACGGCATTTAGTGGCGAGCAAATGGAGTCACTAGGTTTTGAAAGCAGCACTGATCTTATTGCGTTTACGCCAGGTGTATCCCTAGCCGGTGATATTGGTGGTCAACGTGCCATCTTTAACATTCGCGGTGTTGTACAAAACGATTACGCCGACATTGCTGAAGCTCCTGTTGCGGTATACGTAGATGGCGGGTACTTAGCCAGTACACAAGCGCAAACATTCGGTTTATTCGATATAGCCCGTGTTGAAATATTAAAAGGCCCACAGGGCACCCTTTTTGGCCGTAACGCCACTGGCGGTATGGTAAATACCATTACAGCGAAACCTACTGAAGAAGTGGAAGGTTACGCTGAACTCACTTTCGCTAGCTTCGAACAAAAACGCTTTGAAGGTGCGGTATCTGGCGCATTAAGCGATAAAGTATCGGGCCGTATCTCTGTGATGGCGAACCATATGGGTAACATCCTTGAGAACGTGTACGAAGATGAAGCGGCCCCCGACACCCGTGCCGGAAGTATTGGTGGCGGCGAAGACGGTTACAACGACGATACCAAAGCATTTCGTGCACAGTTAAACTTTGACTTAAGCGCTAATTCTAACCTTTTGGTTAGTGCAAACTGGGCCGATACCACAAAAAGTGAAGGCCCTTATCAGGTAGTTAATACCACAGAAGTTAAAGACGCTGCTGGTAATGTTATTGATGTTATTTACGCCGCTGACGATCCTCTAGGCTGCGACACCATTCAAGCTGGCGCTTGTGTAGACGGTAACTTTAACGGTGATCCGTTGCGCCCAGTTCAAGGCGGTGACTTTAACGGTAATATCGACCCTGATGGTAGCGGCGAAAAAGTAAATAAAGATTTCGCCTTTGACGATCAAAACAAAATTAAGTCACGCGGCCTAGCGGCAACTTATGAATATGACTTTGACGACTTCACCTTTACCTCGGTGACCGACTGGAAAAACTTTACCCGTGTTATCGGCCTAGATTCAGATCAAACCGCCTCACCAGAATTGATTTTCCAATCAGACGGCGACATTACCCAGTTCAGTGAAGAGTTGCGCGTAAGCGGCAACACTATGAACAGCAAATGGGTGGCAGGTTTTTATTACTTAAGCATTGAAACCGACTACCTGCAAGGCTTAGCTGCAAGCCCAACGGGCGGTTATCTAGCCGGTGAAGAGCAAAACACGTTAGCCACCATTGATACCGACTCCTACTCTGTATTCGGGCAAATTGACTACGATTTAACCGACGAACTCGTGCTGGTATCGGGTTTACGTTTAGTACGTGAAAATAAGTCGATGGATGGCCAATTGCGTCAAAACGCCAACTTGGTAGACCGTGATATTGAAGTAGATTACGGCATTGATCCATTGGTAGATGTAGCCATGGATAATGATGAAACCATGTGGTCTGCAAAGCTACAGTTAGATTATAAACCAAACTCAGATACGCTTTTATATGCTGGTATTAACCGAGGCGTAAAAGCAGGTAACTTCAACGCGCCTTTAGGCGGTAGTTTTAGCACCTACGACGCCGAAGTACTTCTTGCCTATGAAGCGGGCGCAAAGCTAACCCTTATGGACGGTAAAGCACAGTTAAACAGTAGTATTTTCTACTATGATTACTCTGATTATCAGTCGTTTTCGTGGGTGAATAATGCTGGCGTAGTGTTCAACGAAGACGCGCAATTTACCGGTGCTGAAGTTGAGCTACTATTAAACCCTATTGATGCACTAGACATCATGTTCGGCGTGTCTTACACCGATGCTGTGGTAGAAGATTTAGAAGTAGCTTCAGGCGTATTTGTAGACACCACGCCCCCTTACACACCTGAGTGGCAATCATCAGGTTTAGTACGCTACACATGGGATATAGACAGCGGCAGTGTTGCAGCCCTAGTAAGCGGTTCATACCAGTCAGAAGCTTTCCACAACGCAAGAAACTTTACTGCGCATACCATCGAAAGCCACTTCAAAGCCGATGCACGCATTACCTGGACTGACAAAGAAGATTTATGGAGCGTAGCCGCTTATGTAGATAACCTTACCGATTCAGACCACGAATTAATTGGTTTCGACGTATCAGGCTTCTACGGAAACTCACAAATCTCTTACGCAAAACCACGCACTTACGGCGTTACGGTAAGACGTAATTTCTAAGAAAGACGGGGCTCATTGAAGTGACCCCTAATAGTTGGACTATCCAATTACTGGGGGTCACTTCAGAGTGCGAGGCTTTGGATTTATAATTAAGTTTTGTTTAAATTGCCTAAGACGTTTGATGTTCCTCTTTATAAGTTCTCCGGCTTTAAAATTGCTTTGCATAGGGGGCAACTGTCTGGATTTAATACAACTCCGCCCTGAGCAACTATTGTAAATGGCACAGTATCGCATTTCGGGCAAGTATAAACTTGTTAATGTGAATACAACCCAAGCTATTAAACTTAATGTGAATACAGTAATTCCTATGCTCAGCCGTTGTCCCTCAAAACTGTCCAAGGTAAATAGAAGAGGGAGAAAAACACAACTGCAAACAATGGATATTAAAATCCATTTTTTTCTTCTTCTTTGAAATTCACTAGCAATTCCATAAGGCGTCACTTTTACCTGCCTATAATATTTTTCCTCACCATTCGGATCAGTGTATTTAAAAAGGTTATTTGCGACATAAAAGTACCTGTTAAACGTATCTACCTCACCAGTATACCCAACAAGATCATTCGAATAAAACCGCCCGATAACAGGTTCATAGTATCGTGCCTGCATATAAATTAGTACAATTTATAAACCACCAAAAACTTAAGAATGTGTTTTCCCGGGCGAATATATAGCAACATGTCACACCAGTCAATCCTGACATCATTAACCTTGAAAACACCATAAATAGTAGGATACAATGGGTTCACCATAGAATAAATTTGTCAGCATTTAAATAGATATGTCCGTGTCCGCATTGGTTAATAATAGGTTATCTCGTATGCAACGAGGAACACCATTTACAATAGAGAAATTTTATTCTCTAGGCTCTGTTACGGCTGTCCAAAAGGCAATGAGTAGGCTTACAAAAGAGGGGGAAATTGTTCGAGTAGCAAAAGGGATCTACTCTCGACCGAAACCACTAGCGGCCCTCCCATCTATTAAAATTACAGCTAAAGCTGAAGATGTTGCTATAACTTGGGCTAAGGCTAATCACTACAAGATGGTTCCTCAGGGGCTAGAGTCTGCCTACCGATTAGGGCTACAAACTCAAGCTCCATTAAAAACAGTGTTTTGGAGTTCCGGCCCTTCACGTGTATTTAAAGTAGGGAACGAAGAGGTTCAGATCAAACATACTGCTAATTTCAAACTTAGATGGCAGCATCGGCCTGAAGGAGAGTTGTTACGCGGTTTAATGTTCGTATCTCCTGAACATACTTCGATGCAACAATTGAGTACAGCTCTCAAACGTCTCAATATTTCACATGAAGAAAAATTGGTAGTGATAAACAAACTGCTCAACAACAGCAGCTTAAGGACTTGGAAAAACAAGTTATCTAGCATAAAGCAGACCTTGACATCATGAACTTATTTGAACTTTATACCGATAATAAAAACTATAAAGATTTAACTGATATATTCACAATTGGCGCACAACAGCACCCAGTCGGCTTACCTGCAAACTTTTTAGAGAAAGACATTTGGGTAACGGAGATACTAAGATTACTCTATGATGAGTCATTACTAGGTAATCTATCAGTTGCATTTAAAGGTGGAACCGCTTTAAGTAAATGCTGGAGTGCAATTTCGCGTTTCTCTGAAGACATCGATCTTTCAATTCACTGGGCTGACTTATCTGGTCTCTCTGAAGAAGATGAATTAAAAGCATGGCAACAAAGCACCACATCAAAAAGCCAAGCAAAAAAATTCAGAGATAAACAACAAAGTCTATTGGAAGACTGGAGTAATGAATTTTTAGTGGGTCTAAACCAAGAATTGGATAAGTACCAGATTGAAGGTTTATACGCTGAAATTGAGCCAGGTAGCAGAGGTGAAAAAATAGATATTCACTTCCCACGAACCACTCGTGGCTCGAATGATTACCAGCTCGATCATGTTTTGTTAGAATTTGGCGGTCGTAACAGAGGAAAACCTACGGAAACTTTGAATGTCGAGACTTATTTATATCAATGTCCAGATTTGAGTAACTTGGAATTACCCAGAGCCAATGTTAAAGTTTTCCAACAGGATTACATATTATGGGAAAAACTAACGGCTCTTCATCAATTTTCTACACAAACAAAAGAGCCAAACCCTGTCAGGTTGGCTCGTCATTGGTATGATGTTGATTGTTTACTACAAAACAAATTTGCAGACCCGCTTGCAACAACTGAGGCTATGCAGGCTGTTATCGAAATGAAAAAGCACAGGTGGTCCACTCCAGGCGTCGATTTTGAAGCTATTTTAAGCGGTGGATTGCGACTAATTCCTGATGGTGAAAGATTACACGCAGTCAATCAAGATCATGTAGAAGCTATCTCTGGAAAAATGTTTTTTACAGTTCCTGATGAGTTTGAGCATATCGTTTCTCGTTTGACCAATGCACAAAACTTGTTCAACCAGCATACTAGACAATCAGAAACGACTTCAAAATAATCCACTAGCGCCCTCAGCAGAAGGGTGTGTTGCTTGATAAACTTCAAACAGCTTTTTACGGCTAACACGCTTCCCCTACCACGCTAAAACAAGGCTTGAAATTTTATTTTCTTTCGCTTTATACTGATTACAGTTACTTGTCGGAGTGCTCAACTGAATTAATCCAGTGAGCTGAGACCGCGAAAGCGGGATCCGTTGAACCTGATCAGGCTAATACCTGCGAAGGGAACAAGAAAGTACAAAGTGGTAAGTCGTAAATAGTAAAAGTTAAACTATGTGGTATGGCATGAATTTGTCCTTCAGGATTTTGCATGCAATACTGGTCATGCTTTTGCGCCCTTTGTATTCTCTCCTCCACTCCTGACAAGCATTTTATAACCTAAACTAACAGGCGAAAATGCTATGTCGACTCGACGCGAACAGCGCCAACAGGCGCAAGACTTTATTAATCAATTGGCCGGTGAGGCCTACCCTAATTCTACTCGTCACTACGAAAAAGGCAGCCGCGACGATATTAACGTTGCCATGCGACTGATTCACCAGCACGACAGCTTAATTGGCGGCACCGAAGAAAAGCCTATATTTGAAAGTAACCCACCCATTGGGGTTTACGATACTTCCGGCCCTTACGGCGACCCAGACGTTACCATTAACGTGCAAAAAGGGTTGGCGCCGCTACGAGAAAACTGGATTAAAGCCCGCGAAAACACGTACCAGCTTGAAGGGGTATCGTCGCACTTCGCGAAGCAACGTGAGCAAGATATTGTCACTGAAGATTTTCGTTTCACGCGCACGCTGAAACCACGCAAAGCCCTAGAAGGTAAAAATGTAACCCAACTGCATTACGCTCGCCAAGGTATTATAACGCCCGAAATGGAATACATTGCCATTCGCGAAAACATGGGCCGCGACGCACTAAAAGACAGCCCGCTAAGCAATCAACACAAAGGCGAGCACTTCGGGGCTAACCTGCCTTCAAACATTACCCCTGAATTTGTTCGCCAAGAAGTGGCAGCTGGTCGCGCGATTATTCCCGCGAACATAAATCACCCTGAACTAGAACCTATGATCATTGGCCGCAATTTTTTAGTCAAAATTAACGCCAATATTGGTAATTCAGCGGTCACCTCGTCTATTGAAGAGGAAGTAGAAAAGCTAGTGTGGTCTACCCGCTGGGGCGCCGATACGCTTATGGATTTATCCACCGGCCGCAACATTCACGAAACACGCGAATGGCTGCTTCGTAACAGCCCAATCCCTTTAGGTACTGTGCCCATCTACCAAGCCCTCGAGAAAGTAAATGGCGTGGCTGAAGATCTTACCTGGGAGTTGTTTAAAGACACCCTTATCGAGCAAGCCGAACAAGGGGTAGATTACTTCACCATTCACGCAGGCGTATTACTTGAATACGTGCCACTTACCGCAAATCGAGTAACGGGCATTGTGTCGCGCGGCGGCTCTATTATGGCCAAGTGGTGTTTAAGTCATCACAAACAGAGCTTTTTGTACGAACGATTCCGCGATATTTGTGAAATTTGTGCCGCTTATGATGTATCGCTTTCTTTAGGTGACGGATTACGCCCAGGCAGCGTAGCCGATGCAAACGATGAGGCACAATTTTCTGAACTTCGCACCTTGGGTGAGCTCACTAAAATAGCCTGGGAATACGATGTTCAGGTTATGATTGAAGGCCCAGGGCATGTGCCAATGCACATGATCAAAGCCAATATGGAAGAGCAGTTAACCCATTGCCATGAAGCGCCTTTTTACACATTAGGCCCCCTAACTACTGATATCGCGCCAGGTTATGACCACTTCACGTCTGGAATTGGTGCCGCTATGATAGGTTGGTACGGCTGCGCCATGCTTTGTTATGTTACCCCTAAAGAGCATTTGGGTTTGCCCAACAAAGAAGATGTTAAGCAGGGGCTAATTACCTACAAAATTGCGGCACATGCTGCCGACTTAGCGAAAGGCCACCCCGGTGCGCAAATTCGCGATAACGCCATGTCGAAAGCCCGTTTTGAGTTTCGTTGGGAAGACCAGTTCAACCTCGCATTAGACCCCCATACCGCCCGCGCTTATCACGATGAAACCCTGCCCAAGGCCTCGGGTAAAGTGGCACATTTTTGTTCTATGTGCGGCCCCAAGTTTTGCTCTATGAAAATTTCTCAAGAAGTGCGAGATGTAGCCAAAGCTAATCAGGAAGCTGCGCAACAAGACAGTGCTCTTCAAGAAAAAGCACTGCAAGAAAAAGGCATGCAAGACATGGCTACCGCCTTTAATAACTCTGGAGCTGCGCTATATCACGGTGCCGATACCAAGGTGCAGCTGCCGTGATAGAAACAACAAGAGGCTTATTTAAAGCAACACAAGCCATGAGCGAGGAACCCGTTGTATGGGCTATTGGTGGCATAGATACAAGTGGAGGCGCGGGTATAACCCGCGACGCCATTACCCTTGCTGATATAAATGTGCATGCATGCGTATTAACCACCCAGGTCGCAAACCAATCACATTCGATAATGCGAAGCGCATCCGCGCTAAGTATCGATACACTCAATGAACAATGGCAAGCACTCGAAAGCGACCTTCCACCTAGGGCAATAAAGATTGGCGCTATTGCAAACTCTGCTCAAGCCCTATTTTTGTGTGAGCATGTAGTAAAAATAAAACAGTATAAAACCGCTAACTGTTTTGTCGTTTGGGATCCTGTATTGGTAAGTTCGTCAGGAGGCGTTTTAGGTGAACTCAGCCAACATAGTATTGATACGCTTATTGCGACTGTGGATGTTGTAACCCCTAACGTGAAAGAGTTAGCACAGTTAACCGGCTGGCCTGTGCACTGTGAAAAGTCTCTATTAGCCGCGGCACAAGCGCTTATTGCCCGTGGGGCTCAAGCTGTTTACGTTAAAGGCGGCCACGCCCACTGGCAAAGTACAGCAATTGATACTTTCGTGTCAGCGCAGGCGATTCGAATTTTCCAACAACCCCGAGATAACATGGGTAACCTTAGAGGCACAGGTTGCATGTTTGCCAGTGCATTAGCCGGTTTTGTGGCAAGTGATTATGATATTCAAGATGCGCTAACCCTTGCTAATGCATACCTGCATAAAGTGCGTAACGCGTCGGTATTTTCAAGCAGTTCTGTCTGTTCTGCCGACCAAATTCATTGCGCAGGTTTAGTTGGCTTTCCTTTAACGCCGGTACACTATCCTTCTGTCCGCTATGGTGAAAATGACCCTGTTTGGCACAAAACCCCGATGCAATTTCCTAAATTAACCGACACATCACTAGGGATATACCCAGTGGTTAGCGATGTATCGCAATTGGAGGTACTGGTAAAAGCAGGCGCCGCGATTATTCAATTGAGAATAAAATTTGGCACTGAAGATTCCAAGTCGATACAAATAGCGAAGGCTGTAGAGGTAGTAAAGAACACACCCTGTCAGTTATTTATTAACGATGACTGGGAATTAGCCATCAAGCATGGTGCCTACGGCGTACATTTGGGGCAAGAAGATCTCGAAACGGCGAATTTACAGGCCATTTCCCGTGCAGGGCTTAGGTTGGGTGTTTCTACCCACGGTTACTGTGAGCTTCAACGCATTAAAAGGCTAAGGCCCTCTTACATTGCACTCGGTCATATCTTTCCCACCACCACAAAAGACATGCCGTCCAAACCACAAGGGCTCGATCGCCTTTCACGTTACGTTCGGCTTTGTGCAGATATCCCTACGGTGGCCATTGGCGGTATTAATTTGTCACGAATTAACACGGTAGCCAGTACTGGCGTGTCGGGTATTGCCGTTGTGCGTGCCGTTACACAAGCAGCGGACCCCGCTGCGGCATTTCACGACTTGTTAAGGCGGATGAATGATGCCGAAGATAATGGCGAAGACAGGGGAGACAGAATTGCCGAGCCTGGCGCATCAGTTCAACACGGCCTTAGCTATGAATAGTGTGCACTTATCTGCCGATGACATCAGCCGTTACAGTCGCCAGTTGCTGCTTGATGACATTGACGAAGAAGGGCAAGCTCGCCTGAAACAAGCATACGCTGTTGTTATCGGGCTTGGAGGGCTAGGTACATTAGTTGCGCGTTACTTGGTGGGTGCAGGTATAGGCAAAGTGTTGCTGGTAGATAACGACACTGTGGATAAGAGTAACATCCATCGGCAAGTGCTGTTTAACCAAGAACATATTGGCCAATACAAAACAAAAGCCAGCTATGCCCAGTTGCGCCCAGTAAACCCCCACACCCAGATTGAATTAGCCGAGGTTCAGGCAAATAGCAGTAACTTAGTCTCATTGATATCCGGTGCCCATTGCGTGCTTGATTGCAGCGACAACATCACTACCCGAAAAGCCATTAATGCTGCTTGCGTTAACCAGCGCACAGCACTTTTTATTGCCGCCGCCAGCCAGTACAGCTGGCAAGCGTTAAACCTGCAGTTGAATGAAAACAACCATGGTTGCTATGCATGCTTGCTTGCCCAAACCAAAGTACAAGAAGACTGTATCAGCCAAGGGATTTTAGGCCCGGTGGTAGGTATGGCCGCGTGCTATCAAGCTACCCAAGCCCTGCTGTATATGGCCAACCCCAAGGTAAACATTACGTGGGGGCAATACACCATCATGAATGTGGCCTCCGCACAGTTTCAATCTTTCTCACTTCCGCCTTACAAACACTGCGAGGTATGCCAATGTCACACATAAATATTTCATTAAATGGTGAACAGGCTAACTGTGCACCAAATACGTCGGTGTTAGCATTTCTAACAGCCCAAGGCGTAATCCAAGACATAAGCCAAGACGGCACTGCTGTGGCTAAAAACGGCACTATTTTGGCCAAGCCGCTTTGGGATGAAATCCACTTACAAAACAACGATAAGCTTGATATTTTCACGCTTGTAGCAGGAGGGTAAATGCTTACCTTAGCGAATCAAACTTTTTCATCTCGCCTATTAATGGGCACGGGTAAATTTAGCTCGCCAAGCATAATGAAACGCAGCGTAAAAAGTGCCAAAAGCACTATAGTAACCTTAGCCATGAAGCGGCTTTCTGCGCATATTGAGCATGATAATTCCTTAGCACTTTTAAGAGAATTAGACGTTACGCTATTACCGAACACCTCTGGCGCCAAAAACGCACAAGAAGCCATTTTTGCTGCTGAGTTAGCCTATGAAGTGCTCGGTTCGCCATGGATAAAGTTAGAAATACACCCTGACCAACAGCACCTTTTACCAGATCCTATCGAAACTCTACGTGCCGCCGAAGTAATAGTGAAAAAAGGCTTCAATGTGTTGCCTTATTGCCATGCCGACCCTGTGCTTTGTAAGCGGTTAGAAGAAGTGGGCTGCGCAGCGGTTATGCCATTAGGCGCACCTATTGGCACCAATCAAGGGTTACAAACCGCGCCTTTTTTGCGCATTATTATTGAACAAGCGAATGTACCCGTTATTGTTGATGCGGGCATTGGTAAGCCTAGCGAAGCCATGGCGGCCATGGAAATGGGCGCTGATGCTGTGTTGGTGAACACAGCTATTGCTACTGCAAGCAATCCTGTTGCCATGGCGAGCGCTTTTTCTAAAGCCGTTGAAATAGGCCGTAAAGCTTATGAAGCCGGCATGCCTATTACTCATCAAGAAGCCCAGCCTTCTAGCCCCTTAACCCAGTTTTTGGTGCAGGAGTAATTTGAAAATGGGCATTGCAAGCACACTCATGTCGCAAGATTTAACGAATATAGCGCTTTCTATTCAAAGTAAAACCAACAAGCACGTAGAGCAAGCGTTAGGGAAAACCAGCCGCAATTTAGATGATTTTATGGCGCTAATATCCCCTGCTGCCACGCCTTATTTAGAAGAGATGGCCGCGCAATCACAAATGCTAACCCGCGCCCGATTTGGCAATACCATGGGGTTATTTGTGCCCCTATACCTTGCCAATTTATGTGCAAACGAATGTACATATTGCGGTTTCACCATGAGTAACAAAATAAAGCGTACGGTGCTGAATTTGAGCCAAATAGAAACCGAGATAGACGCTATTACCGATATGGGGTTTTCACAAGTATTGCTGGTAACAGGCGAGCACGAACAAAAGGTAGGCATGCCTTATTTTAGTGAAGTGCTACCGGCAATAAGGGCTAAAGCGAGCAACGTCATGATGGAAGTGCAGCCGTTGCCACAAAAAGACTATGAAACCTTAAAGACCCTAGGGGTGGATGCGGTATTAGTTTACCAAGAAACCTATAACCCTCAAGCGTACGCAAAATACCATACTCGGGGCAAAAAGCAGGATTTCTTATGGCGTTTGCAGGCCAGCGATCGTATTGGCGCAGCAGGTATTGATAAAATAGGTATTGGCGCATTATTAGGGTTAGGTGACTGGCGTACCGATAGTGTGATGACTGCCCTGCACGGCCAGCTTATTCAGCAGCATTACTGGCGAAGTCGGGTGGCTATTTCTTTCCCGCGCTTACGACAGTGCGAAGGCAATACCAACGATTCAGTTAATTTATTAACCCAGCAGTTTCCTAACGAAACGCAACTGTTGCAATTGATATGCGCTCACCGTTTGTTTAACCCACAAGCCGAACTGTCCCTATCTACTCGTGAATCGGCGCGATTTCGCGATGGTGTGTTACCACTAGGTATTACCTCTATGTCAGCAGGGTCGCAAACTCAACCTGGCGGTTATAGTGCGCCTTCAGAAGCGCTTAACCAGTTTGATATAGATGACACCCGCGCTGTAAATTTGGTAGCCGCCGCCATTGAAGCAAAAGGGTTGGAGCCGGTATGGAAAGATTGGATGGCTTTTAGTTAGCCATTCAATAAATACCTTATTTTCTGTCACACCCTTTTGTTTGTTTTTGGCCGTTATATATGGCTAAGACATGGCCTCGTCGTGCTATGTAAGCGATGAGTAATACTTATTGTTTCTGAGTGTTAATCCAAAAAGCCCTCTGTAAGCTACTATTACTAAGCAGCTTTGTTTTAACCGTGTGGAAAAGGATAGCAATGAAGAATAACAAACTACGAAGACTAGCGTTGGTTATGGGTGTGTTTACCCTAAGCTCACTTGCCGCGTGCGGCGATCATTCCAACCCAGACTCCCACGAGCACCCAAAAAAAGAATCAACAAAACAAAGTACAAACGCTTCACTCCCAACCACTACCGAATACTTTACTGATGACGTGATTGTTAGTGATGGCCTTGTAGACTGTACATTGAGCGATGGCAGTGAATCTTCGTGTTATATCGTTACTATGCCGGTAAATAGCGGTATAGACGTTGGGCACGACAAAGGGCCGTGGTGCCCGCGTAATATTAACGATACCGCTGAAGACGCGGGAATTTGGTTGAGTGATAACCAAGTATACGATGCGGATGGCAACTTTATAGAAAACCTAGCCACCTTCTATAGTGATGACAATTGGCAGCTGTTTAACCCTGAAACGGGTGAAGTTAAAGTGACCGATAGCAAAGATGCCTGCCTTGCTGCTGCGCGCCCCGATGTTGCCCCCGAATATCAGAACTACTGCGTTGAATGCCAACCTGAATACGCGGAAGATGTTGAACCACAAAAATACCTTATTCCCGCCTACCCTAAAAAAGCATCACGCATTACCCAATTCGACCCTCATGGTGGAGTAGGCCTTGCTTTCAACGGTATTAAGATGGATGCGCCTGCGCCAGTTGATGCCATTTTAGGGGCTTACACTCTTGCCCCCTTTGATGACTGTGGCGGACACGTTAATCCTCATGTTGGGTACCATTACCATGCCATTACCGAATGCTCATCTATTGATACTGCGCTTTCTACCCACGGCAAAATGTTAGGCGTAGCACTAGACGGTTTTACTATTTTTGAACGTAAACTCCCTGATGGACAAGTACCTGATGATCTTGATGACTGCGGCGGGCATGCTCTAGATGGAAGTAGCGTTGATAAAGAGAAAGAGGGTGACATCGGTTACCACTACCATGCTGGCGATGCCGGAAGTAACCAAATTTTAGCCTGTTTCAGTGCACCTCAAGGTTGCGCTATACAGGGTGACAGTATGCAGTGCGATACCAAGCGAGGTGGCCCTGGTGGTCTTGGTGATCATCCTCCTGGTGGCCCTCCTGGAGGTCTTCGTGATGATGGCCCTCCCGGGGATCTTCCACAAAATAAGCGCCTTCCTAGTGACGCATCTTAGTAGAAAAAAGCATTAGTTTTTCTAACGTGAAAATTTAATAAATGTTTTTTGCGTTATGCTTATTTTGCCTCTACAATCCGCGCAAATTTTAGCCAAGCCTTTTTATACTCAAAAGTTCAGGCTTGGCTTATTTCGCTACCGCACTTAGCGGTGAATGCACTTTTATTTTTATTAAAAAATAACCCCCAAGTAGGACAAGTCGTTGGACACTGTAGAATTTATTCAAATTCGGAGATTTATTGTAAAGCTTGGCAAAATGCTGCACAAATACGGCACGCCTGCTTTTCGACTAGAAGCTTACTTACTAGAAGTTGCCACCTACTTAGGCGTGCACGCTTCATTTATTTCCACACCGACTTCATTAACTTTTGTTATTTGGAGTGACAGACACGAAGATGAATACAATCATGCTTCTCGCCTACTTCCCGGCGACCTAGACATGAACGCGCTATCACTTACCGATGAGCTTGCAGGCTCACTACTAAACGGTGAGCTTACTCTAGCAGCAGCCGATAAACGCCTTGATGAAATTGATGCTATGGGTAGCCCCTATGGGAAATGGCTTACGGGTGGCGCCTTCGGTATGGCTACCAGCGCCTTTGCCATGCTAATGGGTGCAAGCTGGGCTGAAATTGGTTGGTCAGGTTTACTAGGCTTACTTGCCTATGTATGGACATTGTGGTCCGAGCGTTCTAAGCGGGTTAATTTAATGCTAGAACCGGCTACCGCTTTCATTGCTGCCCTACTCGCGTGTGCTATTGGTACTTACATCGACCCAGGTATTAACATTCCTCTTATTGTACTTTCCTCGGTAATAGTATTTGTTCCTGGGCTTGCCCTTACCATGGGGCTTGCCGAGCTTTCGTCCCGCAATATGGTATCGGGCACTGCTCGCACCATGGATGCAGTAATGCAGTTGTTTAAGCTTTATTTCGGTGCTTTTTTAGGCGTATCGGCAGGCTTTAGTTTATTTGGCGAGAACGTATACCAACCGGCTGAGTCTTTGCCTTATTGGGCAACGTGGTTATCGGTATTTCTATTATGTTTAGCGCTAGTGGCTATTTTTCGCACCCGGGTTAAACATATTCCATGGGCCATGGCGGCGGCCTTTATTGCATACAGTGCCACGGCGTGGAGCTCTGATTACATGAGCCCCGGATTAGGCGCATTCGTGGGAGCCTTCGCCCTAGGGCTTTTTGCCAATGCTTTCACCCGCATTGCAAATCAGCCTGCTACCATTGTGGCTATGCATGGGCTAATTGTATTGGTGCCGGGGTCTAAAACTTATATTGGGTTGAACTCGTTTATTTCGGGGCAAGACTTTGTACAAGCTGATCATTTAGGTCAAGAAGTGTTCTTGATTTTTATGTCGCTAGTAGCAGGGCTTATATTTGCTAACGTTGTAATGCCAACTAAAAAAGCCCTGTAGTGCGGGGGTAGTTTAGCAAGATACATCGACTTTTCGTCACGTATTCATGCTTGTAAAAGGTATCATTTGGAAAATAACAGCGTTATGAATAACGCTGTTATTCGCCCTATTTTAATAGCTTCATTAACGCCTTTCCTAAACGCACATTAAGCGCCCCTGCGGCGACGGCTTCAGCGGAATTCTCCATAAATTTTGCACTTAACGAACCGCCAATTTGATTGGCTACTTCATCGGTAGCCAAGTCGAATACCCCCTGTGCGGCAATATTTTGGGCAAGTACGCCGAGTAGTTTCCAATTGCCTATGGTGCCAGGTCGAAGGCCATAAATTTTGGCCATGCGCCTTATGGTACGAAAGCTTATCCACATGACTGCAAAAGTTTGAATTAAGTTATTTGGGCTAATAAATGCCAAGCTTCCTGCGGTAATCGATTCTTTGTTAAGTACTTTTTGCGCTTTTTGCTGCACCGCGTTTAATACCGTATCGTGATACAGCCCCAGCCGCTCTTTAGCAGACATATCATTGTGAAGCTGCTTTTGGTAAATAGCGAAACAGTGCGCAGCATAAGACGATGAGGTAAAACGGCTACCATGGCGTTTGAGTACTTTGTCGACGGTCTCAATGCTATCTTCACCGGTTAACGAAGCGATAGTTTGCCCATCATCAATGGCCTTATTGATTTGCTTATAACCTCGCCATTCTCGAAAGCTCAAATAACTGAAACAGGCCACAAAACCACTAAGTAGTGCGGCCAAAGCAGTGCTAGCAATGGGATGCTCGGCTACGCTTGCCGTAAGCGTGGTGTAGGCATCGAAAACAAAGAAGCCAATAATGGAAAGTACACCTAGCCCCAAGGTTAACCCACCAGTAGAAATACGCGCTTTTGCGCTGTCCATTTGCCATTCGTTGGTTTCAGTTTTTGCGGGCATTGCAGTATCGGGGGGCCTAATATCAAGGCGCTGCTGTACCACTTTGGGGCGATAGGCCGGCGGAGCTGCACTTGTCGGTTTCTCGGTACTTTTATCTATCGAGCTTTGTTCATCTATCGAGCTTTGTTCGCTCATCGAGTCTTGTTTATTCATTGGAAACTCCTTCGGCCAACAAGAACTGGAGTAGTCTGTCCAACCCTCTGCCGGATAGTATTCGCGCCATATAGTCTTGCGGCACTTGGGTGTTCAATACTGGAAAATGTGCATCTGCTTCCATGGCTTTAAGTGAAGCCGGTATCGGTTCAAATGCCGCTTCTACATAACCATTCTCGGCATCTTGATAACGCAGTGCATTTGGCGAGCTGCCTTCATCCGTGACTTGTATTGCCGATACTAAAAAATGCTCAAATTTAATAGGCTTATCAACAAACCGAGCTCTTGCACCTTCAGTAACCTGCTTGAGTAACGATAACAAGTTTTCGCGCTCAGACACCGGGATTAAATCAGCTTTTGTGGCTACAAAAGCCACTCGGCCAATGGCTTCTTTGCGCATAACATTGCGGGCAAACCACCCTGTTTGGCCATACACAAAGGTGTCGGCCAAATGACTAAGCGTTTCTTTTAATTGATACAAATGCTGACGGCTGTGATTTAACCCTTCGAATAAATCCACCAAAATAATTTGTTTGTCGGTTTCCCGAAATACAGACTGCTTTAACGGCGTTAACCAGTCTTTTTGAAACCTCGTAAAATGCGCATCAAATACCTTGTACCAAGGATGAGATACATCGCTGGTAATACTTGATGGTAACGGCGCAAAGCCTAACTGCTGCCAATCAAAATCACTCGAATCTAATAAGAAGCTGCCGGGTTGTAGCAAGGATATTCCATTTTTTTTCGCCACCACTAAATAATGTCGATAGGCACTCACGAGCGCGTTAATGTTCTCTTGTGTGGGCAGTTGTTCGAAGTCAAAGGCGTTAACCACCGTTTTCCACTCATTCGCAAAATGCTGCTGAGGCCCGCTACTTAATTGCGCCCATGCAGAATCAGACCACTGAGCGTAGGTTTTACCTAGCATAGGAATATCGGTTATCCACTCCCCTGGATAGTCGATAAATTCAAAAACAATATCGGTGTGGGGCAAAAGGTGGCGCTTAATACTCATGGTTTGTGTTAACCGCACAACAAGCTTAAACCCATAAGCTTCTTCGGTAGCCTCAGGCCACCGACCTGATGCCAGCGCATCCATGTTCTCTTTGAGAGGGAAAGGCTTGTACCCGTCTATGGGTTCAATCCGCATGAATTCTACCTGTGAAGGCGGAAGATATCGCAACAAAGGCATACAAGCATAACCTTCTTCGCTGCGACTTTTCAGCATGGTCATTAAGCTGGTGAACAACATAGATTTTCCGCTTCGGCTTAAGCCGGTAATGGTAAATCTATGGGTTTCTTTACTGAAAATATCAGACAGGGTTTCCCCTGATGCTGACGCGGCTAAGCGCACCTTATCAAGTAAAGAAGACAAACTGTTTTGCATGAGCCACCCGTTCCCTTTTAGTTGCACTTAACCATACGTGCCTCTACATAATGTGGTCATTAATTGATGTAAGACAAGCATATTGCACGTTTTGTTACAACTTCCGCAATTTCACCTTAATCTAAGTTGACGACTATATGATGCACTGATACATAAGCTTATATGCATATAAGAATTTTTTTACTTTGTGCTTAGTCTTTACCGTTAATAGTAAAAAGGATCATCAAATGAGCAAGTCGTACCCTGATATAACTAAACGCATTTCAGATAACATGAAGTCTCTTCGCGCTGGCATACCCGACACCATGCAAGGTTTTTCAGCTATGGCGAAAGCAGCAACTCAAGACGGCGCCCTAGATAAAAAAACCAAAGAGCTAATTGCATTAGCCATTGGTATTTCAACGCGGTGTGACGGCTGCATTGGCTTTCATGTAAAAGCATTGGTCGATTTAGACGTAACCAAAGAAGAGTTAGAAGAAACACTAGGGATGGCAATTTATATGGGCGGTGGCCCGTCACTGATGTACGCTGCTGATGCCATGTTAGCCTACGAGCAATTTACTCAGGGGTAATATGCATTAACCGAATTTAGTATGCTGGCTTTGGCTAAAGCGCCTTTAGATAAAGCCGCCTTCGCACTTTTGCAATATGCACTTTTACTGAACCCACTAGTGCTGAGCGGTTTTGCCAAACAGCTTTCGATTTATACGGTTTTTAGCTGAGTGCCAGTGATTCTTTGGCAAGGTAGGCGCGTTCTCGATAACGTGATCAAAAGGAATATCAGCCAACTGTACCGGTGCAACATGGGCGCAAAAAATAGTTTCTATAGACGACTGCGCAATACGTTGTAGCGACTTTCGATATTGATTTGGGTGGCATAAGGGGTAAGGTGGTACTAACTCACCTTTTACTTTTACCAATAAATCGGCCACGTACGCTTGCCGCGTAGGTTCGTGCATAATGGTAAGATCGTGGTCAGTGTGCCCCGGAGAATAAAGTACCTTCCACTCGTTAAAAAAGGGCAGATTTTGCTCGTCTTCCAGCAAGATATCAGCCCGCAATACAGGGTTATACCAAATAGACTCACGCTGCTTACCTATGCGGTTTGCTACCCACCACGTCAGGCCCAAATCAATGGCGTGGGCTGCTCTGCCCATTAAGCCAGCATACCAGCTTTTTGCTTTTGGGTGCGCGGCAATAGACGCCCCGGTTAACGCCTTAATTCTTGCAGCGCCACCAGCATGATCAGGGTGCATGTGCGTTACCACAATCAATTTTAGGTCGCTTAAAGGCCGATGTAAGGTCTCAGTAATAAACTGGCTCACCGTTTCTACATCGGCGCGACTACACCCATCTAATAGCAATAAGCCATGCTCGTGCTCTGCTAGATAGATGTGTTGAATGTAGCCCGAAAGGGTATGGATCTTCATTTAGATTCTCATGGCGTTGAGTTGAACGCTGTCGTTAATACTACGTGGATTGTGGGTGTGACTTATTTTTGTAGCAAAACACGCCAACAATTCGTACTGAAATACTAACAAACATTACACATAACAACCAGATCAAGCAAACAACTGTAATACCAGAGCCTTAAGCCACATTAACCCTGGCTCGCCTTCTTGATGCTGATGCCAGTACAGATGTGTTTCCAATGCGGGTAAGTTGAAGGGCAGTGCCGCGATACTTAAGTTTTCGTCAGCAAGGGCGCTGGCAATAGAGCCTGGTAAGGTTAACAGCGCGTTGGTGTTCGCGGTAACCTCTGCCGCAGCCCGATAATTTTGACAACGCCATAGCGAAGGGCGGCTGACTCCAAGTTGCTGTAGGGCAATCTCCTCTACCGAGGCCCCTTTTATTCGATTCGACACCGTAATATGCCGTGCATTTAAATAAGCCGCTGCACTTAGGCTATCACGCAAAGCATGCTGTGTATTCATTAGTACGGCGTAGTTATCACGGGTTAGCAAACAATGTTCAACTGGCGGTGAAATGGGCCGGCCAATGTCTACCACTAAATGTAAATTGCGATTACTTAGGTCGGCTACCATGGTGTCGCGATTTAATCGCGCACTCACAATTTCGACATTAGGGGCGTGAACTTCAAGCTTGGCTAGTAGTGCCGGTAAAACACTAAGCTCTAGCGACTCTTGCATAGCAATAACGAAGCGCTGATGGCTGTGAGCAGGATTAAATTCGGTAAATTCACTTAGTGCGCGGCGAATATTAGCTAACGCTTCTAGAATTTGAGGTGCTAACCGTTCGCAGGCGGCCGTAGGCAGCATATGGTTTTTTTCACGAGCAAATAGTGGGTCGCCAAGAATTTCGCGAAACCGTCGCATGGCGTGGCTAACCGCTGATGGCGTGATATGCAGCGACTCTGCGGCATGGGTCATGTTACGCTGCTGCCACAAAGCTTCAAACACTTTCAGTAAGTTTAAGTCGAGCTTTTCAAATTGCCGTTTATCTTGCATTAAGGCTTTCCCTTTAATACCTAAACCGCCCCACAACAAACTACGCTGAAAAACAGTGCTAAAGCCACCTATTGAAACCGGCTCTCAACATCACAGCGCAGTGAATAGCATTCACAATACTATCGGACTAGATTTCATTTCATTCATTCTAGTAACTAAACTACGCTATAGCTATCAAATTTATTACCCACTGCTTTTAAGCTACTAGCCATTTGTTAAGCACCCGAGGATAGTCATGGATTTTTCGCATAACGATAAAACAAACGCCCTACTCGAAAAACTTGATGCATTTATTGCTGAACATATCGAGCCCATTGAAAATGAAGTTTATGATTTTCATCATAAAGAGAACCACCACGGTGATTGGAAAAAGTGGAAGCTACACCCTGGCACCGAGGCACTAAAACAAAAAGCCCGCGAGGCAGGATTGGCTAATTTATTTTTGCCCGATGCTGAGCTTGGTAAAGGACTAACCACGCTAGAATATGCGCCTATGGCTGAGCGTATGGGCAGATTTCTTTTCGCCCCTGAGATATTCAACTGTAACGCGCCAGATACAGGCAACATGGAAGTGCTTTATCACTTTGGTAACGATGCGCAAAAAGCCAAGTGGCTTACCCCGTTGCTAGCAGGTGAAATACGTTCTGTGTTTGGTATGACAGAGCCTGACGTAGCATCGTCTGACGCCACCAATATGGCAGCAACCATTATTGAAGATGGCGATGATGTAGTGATCAACGGCAAAAAGTGGTGGTCTACCGGTTTGGGGCATCCCAACGCTGCTTTCACTATATTCATGGGCTTATCTAACCCAGAAAATGACAAACACAGCCGCCATAGCATGGTGATTGTGCCACTAGATACACCAGGAATTACCATAACCCGTATGCTAGATGCGTATGGCGATTACGATGCCCCTTATGGTCATGGTGAAATGCATTTTGATAATGTACGGGTAAGTAAAGAAAACCTAGTGATGGGTTTAGGTAAAGGCTTTGCAATTGCTCAAGGCCGTTTAGGGCCTGGCCGAATTCACCACTGTATGCGCGCCATCGGCATGGCTGAAAAATCACTAGAGCTTGCCCTTAAACGTGGCCACGAACGGGTCGCGTTTGGTAAGCCCATTATTCGCTTAGGCGGTAATTTAGAGCGTGTTGCTGAAGCACGTATGGCCATAGAGCAAGCCAGACTATTAACCCTTCATGCCGCATGGAAGATAGACAACCTTGGCGTGAAGCACGCCATGACAGAAATATCTGCCATTAAAGTGGTGGTGCCTAACATGCTGCAATCGGTAGTAGACATGGCCCTGCAAATTCATGGTGGTGCTGGCATGTGTAGCGACTTCCCATTAGCACGCTTTGCTGCAGGTGCTCGCGCACTACGATTAGCTGATGGCCCTGATGAAGTGCATAAAGGCATGGTGTCGCGCATAGAGCTTAGAAAGTATCAATAAAACAGCCTTGAGCGGATAAACAGCCCTGAGCGAATAGACAGCCTTGAGCAGGTAAACAGCCCTGAGCGGATAACCAGCCTTGAGCGTTTATAAATAACCTTGAGCATTAAACAAAAAAAGAGGCCTACTTTTCTAAGTAGGCCTCTTTTTCTTATTCACTCTTCAGTATTAGGTGCTCAAACGAATGGTGTTCACGCTACTCACTGTCTTCGTTCAAACGACTATGAATGAGCTCAAGTTTGGCAAAACTTTTGTTTAACTCTGGGTTCGTCATGACTAACGCCAACACGTGTTCATAGCTTTCTTCGCGAGTTTGTTTGGTTAAAAATTTAATCATTTGGTCGCTAGGTAATCGACTCAAATCAATCCCTGTGCCAGTAGACATGGCTTGGATATACATTGCTCGCGCAGTTTTAACATACCGAGGCTCACAGGTTTTTTTGGCAATTTTGCTGCCTATAGGCCGATGATAAGAACAGAGCACGTCAAACTTCGCCACTTCATTTAATTCATGATACATATCCAAGAAATCAAATTTGGCTTTATTGAATTCACGCTGTAATTGCGGTTTTGTTTTTTGTCCAAGTATTTCAAATTTCTCATACTGTCGAGTTTTATCATGCTGCGCAAATACTGCACTACTAAACAGAATAGAAGCTGCTGTGAATAGGCCTGCTAAGTGCTTTATGGTAGCGCCAGATATAGCGGAAGTGGTGTGTGCCTTCATCATTTGTTCCCTTTTTGATGCGTTAAATTCAACCTAGCACATGTACGATTTATAGGCAAAAAAATAGCTATTGTGCCTTCTGCTACCGCTTGGGGCTTGGGCTCGCGCCTTTCTTGGCAAAACCTTCTTTTTAAGCCATGCTACCCACGGTGCTTTTAAATCGACGTAGGGCAATATAATAAAATACCCCACCAATAAATGTTAGCGCAATAAGTTGAGGGTACACCACACTTAGCCCAGCCCCTCTGTACAGCACACCTTGTGATGCCATAACAAAATGAGTATTAGGCGCAATAAGCATAATGTTTTGAATTAAGTCAGGCATACTTTCTCTTGGTGTTACACCACCAGACAGCAACTGAAGCGGTAATAATACTAGAATCAATAAAAGCCCAAACTGTGGCATAGAGCGCGCGATGGTTGCCATGAATATACCTAAACTGCTCACCGCAAATAGGTGAATAGCCACCGCCAGCATAAATAACCACACATCGCCATTAATGGGGACACCCAACACGTATTGAATGACCAAATACACCGACATGAGTGTAGCAAGCCACACCATCAATAAGGTAGCGGCAATTTTCGATAACATTATTTCACTGCTTGATACAGGCATTGCCAATAAATGCTCTATTGTACCCCGCTCTTTTTCTCGAATAAGCGCAGCGCCCGATAAAATAATCGCAATCATCGTCACCGCATTAATGAGCTCCATCACTGAACCAAACCAGAAACTTTCTAAGGCAGGGTTAAACCGCGCGCGCATGATTAAATCTACGGTATAACTGGTTTCTGACTTGTACCCCGCCACGTAAGCGGCCACCTCTTCGCCGATAATTTCAGTAATATAGCCGTTACCGGTAAACGCCTGGCTAATGCGGGTAGCATCTACGTTAACTTGCACATCAGGTACTGAACCCTTCATTACGTCTTTTTCAAATTCAGGAGGTATCGTCACGACAAAGGTGTACTTTCCCGTATCTAAGCTGGGGGTAACGTCTTGTTCAGAAATAATGACGGGGGTTAAAAAATAGGGAGGCACAAAGCCGTCTATCACCCGATGAGAAAGCTGCGAACGGTCATGATCCACAAACGCAATCGGCGCGTTATGCAAAGACTCAGGTACTGCTGTGGCCGCCGTGTAAATGTTTAAGGTGAACACATAGAAAATGAGCACCAACATCACAGGGTCGCGCCATAAGCTCCATAATTCTTTTACACTAAGATGCAATACATTGTTAAGTTTCATTACTTAGCGTTCCTGTTTCTTAAGTAGCGCCACTGACAACCACAGGGTAATAGGAATGCTGATAGCGATGGCATACACCGCAAAATCTAATGAACCAAAGCCCAACCCTTTACTGAAAATGCCTCGACTGGCTAATAAAAAGTAACTAATGGGATGCATCTCACCAATAATTTTTCCTGCGCCCTCTAGTGCTGAAACCGGCGTGATCATGCCCGCAAATTGTACCGCAGGTACCATGGTTCCTATGGTAGTAAGTAGAATAGCGGCAATTTGGCTGTTGGTAAAAACAGACGCCAACAAGCCAAAACTGGTAGAAAAGGTCACAAACAATAACGCGATTATGGCAAACGCGAAGACATCGCCTTTAAGCGGTACTTTAAAAAAGTACACCGCCATCAGAACCAATAAAATGAAGCTTACAAACGAAGTAAGGATATAGGGCACTTGTTTGCCCAGCAGAAATTCGAGTTTCGATACTGGCGTCACATACAAGTTAATAATTGAGCCTAGCTCTTTTTCTCGCACCACGGCTAACGAGGTAAGCAACGCCGGTATCATCAATAACAGCATTGGAATAACCGCAGGTACAATGGCAACTAAGCTTTTAATATCGGGGTTATACAAGTAGCGCGATTGCACATCAATCAGCGAGGTAGAAGTGGTCGTGCTCATTTGAGAAGCTTGTTCTAACAACCAGGTTAAGTGAATGCCTTCAACATAGCCTTCAATAGTTTCGGCTCTAGAAGGCATAGAACCATCTATCCATGCGCCAATTTGTACGTTCTCACCTTTATGGAGCTTTTGGCCGAAGTCCGGCGGTATCTCAATGGCCAGTGACAACTCGCCACTTTTCATTCGCCGGTCCATGTCTTCGTAACTGGTAATATCAGGCTGGGTGACGAAATATCGTGAACCTGCAAGGCTATTGGTGTATTGCTCACTGATGGCAGACTTGTCGCGGTCGAACACCGCATATTGTAAATCTTCTACATCCATGGTTATGCCGTAGCCAATGACCAGCATCAATACGATAGAGCCTAAAAATGCCATGGTTAAGCGGATAGGGTCGCGCATTAACTCCAGCGTTTCACGGGTGGCATAACTCATTAAACGTTGTAGCGACTGTCTATAGCGGCTCTTTTGTTTTGTAGCCGCAGGCACTGCACGGGTATCTTCTTTTTCTGGGCTGGCTTCTTGTCCCGCTGAAGAAACACCTTTCTTCAAGCTAGCCTCTTCGCTTTGCACATCATCTTTACTTGGCTGCGCGGCTTCTAAGTAGTCGATAAACGCTTCTTCTAAGCTCGCAGCTTGCTTGTGGGCCACAATGGCCTTAGGTGAATCAGTTACCAGCACTTTGCCAGCGTGCATAAGCGAAATGCGATCGCACCTTGCCGCTTCGTTCATAAAGTGTGTGGAAATAAAGATAGTCACACCATCTTCTCTGGCCAAGGTGATGAGCAAACGCCAGAAATTATCCCTCGCGATGGGGTCTACCCCCGATGTGGGTTCATCTAGAATCAGTACTTCAGGTTTGTGTACCATGGCCACCGCCAACGACAACCGTTGACGCAACCCTAACGGTAACGATGCGGGCAACGCATCTTTGTGATGACTTAGTGAAAAGCGCTCAAGCATCTCTTGTACGCGAGCCTCACGCTGCTTGTTATCTTGAGTATTAGCCTGTGTAAATAGCCGCGCGTGTAGTACCAAATTTTGTTCAACGGTAAGCTCGGTATACAAGGAAAAGCTTTGCGACATATAGCCCACGCGGTATCGCGTGGCAATGTCGTTCGGATCTAATACGCTGCCTAACATCCATGCTTCGCCAGAAGTTTGTGGCAGAAGGCCAGTCAGCATTTTCATGGTGGTAGATTTACCGCAACCATTCGAACCCAAAAAGCCAAATATCTCGCCTTTTCGAATAGAGAAACTGACGTTATCAACCGCAGTAAAATCACCAAACTTCATGGTGAGACTTTTCGCCTCTATGGCAATAGGCGCGTGAGCGCTTTCATCAATAGGGGTTATAACCACGGGCAAGTGGTTACGTTTTATCGATTCGGGCAATAGGGCAATAAATGCCGACTCTAGATTATCCGTTTGGGTTTTCGCCAGCAGTTCTTTCGGCGTACCTGTGGCTAACACCTTGCCATCGTTCATGGCAATAAGATGTTCAAATTGCTGCGCTTCATCCATATACGCGGTGGCAACCAGCACGGTTAAATCAGATTGCTCTCTATCAGCCCCACCTTTTCGAATATCTGCAATTAAACGCCAAAATTGGCTGCGCGCTAAGGGGTCTACGCCGGTAGTAGGCTCATCTAAAATCAGTAATTTAGGATCGTGAATAAGGGCACAGCATAAGCCTAACTTTTGCTTCATTCCACCAGACAGCTTGCCCGCAGGGCGAGATAAAAAAGGAAACAGCCCAGTACGCTTAGTTAAATTATCGATACGTTTGCGGCGTTCGGCGCGTCCGTGCCCAAATAGCTTGGCGAAAAACTGTAAGTTTTCTTCAACCGATAAGGTGGGATATAGATTCTTGCCCAATCCCTGTGGCATGTAGGCAATATCCGCACAAATGGCTTCTCGGTGAGCCCGCTCACGCATATCGCCATTCAGCACATTAAGCGTACCTTGCTGCAATATACGCTCGCCCGCAATTAACGATAAAAGAGTAGATTTACCTACGCCATCAGGCCCAATAAAACCAACTGTTGCACCACGGGGAATTCGAAGTGATATATCTGCGATAGCGGTAGTTGATTTGTAATGAACCGTCAGACCTTCACAGGTAATGACGTCTGTCATAGCGCAACCAACTCAGGCACATCACTTGGCCACGTTGCGTTATCATCAAGCTTAACCCATACCACGCCAGGCAAGCCTGTTTTTACCTTTTCGATATGTTTTTGTAGTAAGTCTTTAGGAATTTGCGCTTTTACTCGGAACATTAACTTTTCTCGCTCACTTTCGGTTTCCACTGAACGGGGCGTAAACTGCGCGACATCAGCCACGTAAGAAATACTGGCAGGAATAGAAATATCAGATGCGGCATCTAAAACAATACGTGCTTCAGAGCCAATAGAAAGTCGCCCTACTTGAGTAGCAGGCAAGTAAAATGTCATATAAACATTGGTTAAATCTACAAGGCTTAGCACACGTCCACCCGCGGCCACTACTTCACCAGGTTGCACAACACGGTATTGAATACGCCCGTTGCGCGGCGCTTTTAATAACATATCGTCTATTTCAGATTCAATTTGCGCGATGGTAGCATCGCTTGCCGTTACCGCCGCTTGGGCTGATAAATGCTGAGATTTAGAGGCTTCAATGGTGGCGTCTGCCGCTGCAAGCCTGGCCGCCGCGGCATTTACTGCCGCCTTTGCACTTTCTACCGTAGTTTGGTTATCTTCCGCCAATTGTTTCGACACAGCACCAGTTTTTGAAAGCTCATCGGTGCGTTTAGCGTGGGCTTCTGCCGCTTTTAACTCGGCTTCGGTTTGAAGCAACGCTGCCTGTAAGGCAACCTTTTCACTCTCACGCTGCGCAATGGCCATGTGCGCTGCGGCTACTGCACTTTGCGCCTGCACGCGCTGTGCATTGGCTTGACGAAGTTGGCCTTGAATAGTCGTGGTATCAAGCTTGGCGACTAGCATTCCTGCTTCTACTTGCTCACCTTCATCCACATAAATGGCTTCCACTCTTCCCGCTACCTTAGCAGCAATACCAATTTCAATCGCTTCAATTCGACCATTACTCGACACCACATCTTCTTGCTCTGCACCACCGAAGAAGGCGTTATAACCAAGCACCAATAATACAATCAACAAAAAAACTAAAACGAAGGGGGTCTTCTTCACTGTCTTCACGGCAACGCTTCCTGTGTAATGAATCTCGCTGCCTGAGAAGCGCGAGTAGTTTCACGGTGTGGGGAACGCATAAGCTGCCCCCGTGATTTAATCAATTATTTGGCTTACTAGATGAACTACCCATTTTACCTATTGGGAAAGAAGCATCTTTGTTCTAAATCAACAAAACGTAGTGTTGAGCTATTAGTAAGCTGAAGTTTATTAAACAGATGTTGCTTAGAAGCGTAAGCGAGGATATTTGTATGGAAAGTAAAAGAATATCGAACCTGATAAAGGTGCAAAAAATGAAAGTCGCCTCTACCTTTCTTGCACCTTTTTTACACCTTGAATAATCAAGTTTTAAGCAAAGCTTTTTAGCTAAAATCCTAAAGATAGAAGCGTTGAGCTAAAGGGTTTTGATAATAGAAGAAAAATCTAGCCCACCGTTTTCTTGTGCTTGTTCACAATACGCCCGATATAACTCGGCAGCTCTTTCTCCCATCGGCACTTTTGCTCCCACAGACTCAGCGCCCTGCATGGCTAAGGTCAAATCTTTCACCATAAGCGCTGCGGCAAAACCACCGGCAAAGTCATTATCCGCGGGGCTCGCTGGGCCTACCCCCTTTACTGGGCAGTAGCTGGTCATCGACCATGTTTGCCCCGACGCATTCGACGCAATATCGAAAAATACTTGTGGATCTAAATCTAGCTTTTCAGCTAGTTGAAACGCTTCACAGGTAGCAATCATGCTGGCACCTAGCAGCATATTATTGCAAATTTTAGCGGATTGCCCTGCCCCACATTCTCCCGCATGAATAATTTTCTTACCCATGGCTGAAAGTACTTTTTCTGCCTGTTCGAAGGCAGTGTTTTCGCCCCCCACCATAAAAGTAAGGGTACCGTCGCCTGCAGCCTTGGTGCCGCCAGATACTGGCGCGTCTACCATAAGCAAGCCCTGCGTTTTTGCCATGCCGCCGACTTCCTTTGCAGTGGCCACATCTATGGTTGAACAATCTAACAGCAAGGTACCTGATTTTGCATTGGGCAATACGGTTTCTTCGTATATGCCCTTAACGTGTTTGCCAGCCGGTAACATGGTTACCACTGCATCGCAGCACTCTACGGCTTGCTTGGCAGATTCAGCTAATTCGCAGCCATTCTCTTTTGCCATGACCATAGCTTCATTGCTTAAATCAAACGCCAATACGCTGAACCCATTTTTCACTAGGTTTTTAGCCATGCCCGAGCCCATATTGCCTAGGCCAATAAACGCAATATTTTTAGTCATTATTCACTCCGATTTATGTCGATGGACACAGCTTATTCCATAGTAGGAATAACAAACGCATTGTCGTTAGTATCAGAACCATCAGGCCACCGCTGAGTAACCGTTTTCACTTTGGTCCAGAATTTCACCCCTTCCATGCCGTGCTGATTGGTATCGCCAAAGGCTGAACGCTTCCAACCACCGAAGGTGTGATAGGCAACAGGGACGGGAATTGGCACATTAATACCTACCATGCCCACGTTCACCCGTTGTGCAAACTCTCTGGCGGCATGGCCGTTTCGGGTGTAAATGGCCACGCCATTACCGTATTGATGATCGCTCGCCAACGATACCGCATGGTTAAAGTCTGTGGCGCGCACAATTTGTAGTACTGGCCCGAAGATTTCTTCCTGATAAGAGCGCATATCTGCCGTTACATTGTCGAACAATGTGGGCCCAATGAAATAGCCATTGGTGTGCTCTGGTATTTGCGACGTGCGGCCGTCGTAAATAAGATTCGCACCTTCCGATATGGCAAGTTCAATATATTCTTCAATACGTGACTTATGGGTAGCCGTTACCACAGGGCCGTAGTGCGCCGACTTATCTTCTGAATGGCTTACTTTAATAGCTTTAATGGCTGGAATAAGTTTGTCGATAAGCTTTTCTGCGGTGCCTTCACCTACTGGCACCACCACAGGCAATGCCATGCATCGCTCGCCCGCAGACCCATACGCTGCGCCCACCAAGTCAGCCACCACCTGATCTAAATCAGCATCTGGCATCACAATGCCGTGGTTTTTGGCGCCGCCCATGGCTTGAATACGTTTGCCAGCTCGAGCACCACGTTCATAAACATAATTGGCAATGACAGATGAGCCCACAAAGCTGGCCGCTTTTACCTCTTGATGGTCGAGCAGCGCATCAACCGCTACTTTGTCACCATGTACCACGTTCAATACGCCTTTAGGCAACCCTGCTTGTAGCATGAGCTTGGCTAATTCAACAGGTACCGACGGATCCCGCTCTGAAGGTTTTAAAATAAAGGCATTCCCGCAGGCAATGGCTACGCCAAACATCCACATGGGTATCATTGCTGGGAAGTTAAACGGCGTAATCCCCGCCACTACACCTAAGGGCTGGCGCATGGAATACACATCAATACCCGGCCCTGCGCTATCGGTGTATTCCCCTTTTTGTGCATGAGGAATACCGCACGCAAACTCAATAACCTCTAGTCCTCGTTGAATATCGCCTTGGGCATCAGATAGCACTTTACCGTGTTCGCTTGATAGCAACTGGGCAAGCCTGTCTTTGTCTTGCTCAACAAGGCGTTTAAATTCAAACATGACACGTGCGCGGCGTTGAGGGTTTGTAGCGGCCCATTCGCGCTGGGCTTTTTGGGCTACTTCAACAGCGTGGTTTACCGTTTCCACGGTAGCCAGCGTAACGTGGGCTTGAACCTTACCCGTGTTAGGGGCGAATACATCGGCGAGACGCTCGCCTTCAGCAATATAATCTTTGCCTTCAATAAAGTGCGTTATGGTTCTCATGGCCTACCTCGACAACTAAAAAATAAAACAGATTATTTACAATTTTGAAACCTTGCGTTAAAAACTGCAAGTCAATATAGTTACAGCACAGTGCTGCATTTTTGCAGCAAGTCAAAAAGGTAATCACGTGAATTGGGATGACTTAAGACTGTTTCTTGGCCTTGCCAGAAATGGAAAAATTAGCATTGCTGCCAGAAACTTACATCTTGATGCAACTACGCTTATTCGCCGTGTAAAAAGGCTGGAGACAGCCCTTAATTGCAACTTGTTTGAGCTAAGTAACAAAGGCTATTTACTTACCGATCACGGTAAGCGCTTAGTGCACTATATTGAACATGCAGAAAGACACATTTTAGAAGCGAAAAATGATTTAACCGACGAGCGTCAGGAGCTTTCCGGCACAGTAAGGGTCAGTGCATCGGAAGGGTTTGGTTCTTGGGTATTGGCCCCAGCGTTGGCTGAATTTAAGCAGCGCTACCCCGCTATTTGTGTGGAGTTAGTGGCAAACAGTGGCTTTTTGAATATCAATAAACGGGAAGCCGATATTGCCATTTTGCTAGAAAAACCCACGAAAGGCCTGTTGTACACTAAAAGACTTACCGACTACCGCTTAAATTTGTACATGCACGAAGATCTAGTAGCAGAGCATGGCGCCCCTAGCTCTATCGAACAACTAAGCCCCTTCAACTTGGTCAGTTATGTGCCCGATTTAATTTATGCACCCCAACTTAACTTCATTGAAGAATCGCTACTTTCGCCGCTTCACGCCCTTAAAAGCACCAGTATTAATGCGCAATTTCAAATGCTACGAAACAAAGCAGGTGTAGGTATTCTGCCTCATTTTATTGCCAAAAATGCCCATGAACTACAACCGGTACTGCAAGATAAAATAAACATTACCCGTACCTTTTGGCTGGCAACTCACCGCGATGTAAGGCACTTAGCCAGGGTGAATGTATTTTTAGATTGGTTGAACGATACCGTGCAACAACACGCTGACATCTTTTGAACTAGCCACAGGTTTGCCATGTTACTGTTTTCGCTAAGTTACACCTACATAAAAAAAGCGCCCGAAGGCGCTTTTTAGTGTTCTTTCTATTACATTTTAGAATGCGTAAGTTAGGCTCACAGAACCATTCACTGGTGCACCATAAAAGCCTATAGTATGTAGGCTAGTAATGTATTTTTCGTCAAAAATATTGTTGATGTTTGCACGCAAGGTAAGGTCGTTGGTTACCGCGTAGGTTGCATAGGCATTTGCTAAGAAGTAGCTGCCCTGCTCTACGTTGTAATCGGTGTTGCTGATTTCAGATTGCCATCTGCCGCCTAAGCCAACGGTAAGTGCTGGTACAGCTGGTAGTTCATAACCCAATTGGAAAGTCACTACATCACGTGGAGCCCATAGGTTCGCATCATTGCCCGCTTCATCTTCCACATCAATTGCGGTATACGATACTTGAACACGCAATGCATCAGTAATTTGACCGACCACTTCCACCTCAAACCCTTCAGACTCTACCGTAACACCTTCGTAGTAGTACTGCTGGTTTTCTGGGTTAATACCCGCAAAAGCAGCAAGATTTTCTTGGTCTGCTGTGAAGTATGCGAAGGTCGTTAATAGTTCGTCGTCTAACCACTGCGCTTTCACACCTGCTTCGAAGTTTTTGCCCTTAGTGGGTGCTAAAAATTGCCCCGACAAGTCGTATTGCTCTTGAGGCTGATACACATCTGAATAGCTTACATAAGTATTGATGTTTTCAGTTACCGCATAGGTCGCCCCAACATACGGGCTAGCTTCACTTTCTTCATTGTCGATAGTGGTGCCCGCATTGTTACCACTGCGCTCAAAATCAATTGCGTTGAAGCCCGCAATAACAAACAATTCATTGGTGACGCTTATTTTGGTAGAGCCAAAATAGCGGGTAAGATCTTGTTCAATATCAGAATACAGCACCGCGTCAAACCAGTCTGGTTCGGCAATGGCATCAAATGCATATGGGAACGCTGGCGTTGCGCCATAGGCAGGCGTATTAGCATAGTCGAAACCGTATTGATACATGGTGTCGGAACTAGAGGCATGACTTACACCAACGTTCACTTCATGTTGACGGCCGAAGAGCTCGAAAGTACCAAAGGTACGCGCTTCTACTAAGTTTGAATCTATGTCTGAATCATAACGACCGGGCCAGCCTACTAAACCTAAGCCCGTGTCTTTATCGATAGTACCGTAAGCATAAAACAACTTATCTTGTTCTTCGTAGCCGCGATAGTTGTAGCTTACTTTCACTTGCCAGTCGTTATCGAAAATATAGTCGAATTCAACGAAGGCATTGGTGTTTTCTGTGTCCCACATTGCCCATTCTTGCGCTGTGGTATCACTCACATCCCACTCAGCTTGTGTACCGTCTGTGTAATTAAATACTAACCCGCCCCAATTGTTTCCATCGGTGTTGGCATCTTGGTAAGAGTAGCCCAACGTAATGGTGGCGTTATCGGTAAGTTGCCCATCTACTACGCCATATAAAAAGGTGCGATCGTTCTCTAAGCCATCTAAGTAAGATTCTTTATCTTCTATAGCACCTACAAAACGTGCAGCCCAACGGCCATCTTCGGTTAGCAAAGTAGAGTAATCCGCCTGCAAGCGTTTAAAATCAAACGACCCTGCACTCACTGTCACTTCACCGCCTTCTTCATTGGTGGGGCGTTTACGTACATAGTTTAATGTACCCGATGAATTACCTACACCGGTTAGCAGGCCATTGGCACCACGAATAACTTCAATTTTTTCATAACCGTAGGCTTCAAGCGCACCGGTGACAATTCCCCAGTCGTTAGGTAATCCTACGCCATCAATTTGCGTGTTTTTAATTTCAAAACCACGGGCTGTGTAGTTTGTACGGTTGGTTTCCCACTCTTCTACGTTAATACCCGGTGCAAGTTTAAGTGCATCGTTAACATTGTAGGCACCAAACGACTGCATTAGCGCTTCAGAGATAAGGCTAATTGACTGAGGTGTTTCGCTTAGCTCCATTGTTAAGCCAGTCGCACCGCGACTTACGCGGTTTTGACGTACACCAACAATGTGAATTTTCTCAACCTGCGACTCTTCTACAATTGCAGTATCTGTTTGAGTTTCTTGAGCGTTAATTGAGAAAGCGAGCGCTACAGGGGTAAGCGCAAAGAGTGTGGTCAGTTTCATTGTGTTCTCTACAGTGATTTTGGTTTAGTTTTTAGTCGCAGAGGATTATACGGAAGTAGAGAAGGATCACAAATGATAATTATTAGCATTTACAATAATGCTAATATTTACCTGTTAATAAAAATTGATCAGATTTTTGCTTTCTTCAGAATATAAATAGGGCAAGTTGGTTGGCCAAAGAATTTAGCGCCTTCAGCCATCACTGAAAAAAAATACTAACTATCGGGAAGTCTCGATTTTACTTGGGTAATAAGATCCTGTTTCACCACAGGTTTAACAATATGACCTTGCATACCTGCATCGATACAACGCTTTCTGTCGGCTTCCATGGCGTTAGCTGTCATGGCTAAAATAGGGATATTATCCCAGGTAGCATTTGCGCGAATGTGCTCAGCTGCTTCTACACCACCCATAATAGGCATTTGCATATCCATTAATATTAAGTGAGGTTTGAACCCACTCAGAAGAAGATCTAAACACTCTTGTCCATTTTCGGCAAATTTTACGACAGCCCCTGCACTTTTAAGCATAGCGCCCGCAACTTGTTGATTAATTGGGTTGTCTTCCACTACCAAGATTAAGGTTTTAGCCAAGAGTTTTTCGTTATCTTCAACCTCGGGCTTTTCAGCTAATTCATCGATAGATTGGCTGCACGAAATAACCGTATCGTACAATGTAGATGGTGTGAATGGCTTATATAAAAGGTCGTCGTATAGCACCAAGCTATTTTTATCAAGACTCTCTCTGTTGTGCGAGACCACAACCAAATGGGTAATTTCTTTTTGTTCTTGTTGCCAACTTTCCAGTGCTTCTTTACTGATAACAGTTAAGATTGCTTCATCAATGATAATGACCCTAGGTAGGCTATTCGACGCTTTATGAGTAGTTAAGTCTTCAACACTTTTTGCCACATAGGACGGCCACCCAAGTACAGAACATTGGCGCTGAATGCCGGTTTCTACATTTACATTTTGCGTAAGCACTATGGCCTGATAAGACATAACATCTTGCTCACTTAAGCTGTCTTCTTGCGCTACCGATGCTTTTTTAAGCAACACATTAAAATGGAATTTACTGCCTTTACCCTGCTGGCTTACTACACCAATCTTACCGTGCATCATTTCCACTAACTGCTTGGCAATGCTTAGCCCTAGGCCTGTACCACCGAACTTAGAGTTGGTGTCGCGGCTAGCCTGAGTAAACGCCCCAAATACTTGGTTGGCTTGCTTTTCAGTCATGCCAATACCCGTATCTTGAACCTCAAACCCTAGCTGAACGGTATCTTCGTTTTCGTTTAGTAATTCTACGCTTAAATTCACTTCCCCACGAGAGGTAAATTTGATGGCATTACTAATTAAGTTACTGATAACTTGATTAAGCCTAACGGCATCACCCACAACATGTTGTGGGCATTTAGGATCAACATCAATCCACAGCTCAATATGTTTACCGTAAGCCGCACGCCCCATCATCTTGCCCACTTGATTAAGCAAACTATCTAAACGGAATGGGGCTTCAACCATATCGAGCTTACCGGCTTCAATTTTAGAAAAATCGAGCACGTCATCAATAATTCGGCTTAATAAAGAAAAGCTTGTGATAGCTTGCTCTATATTATCGTTGATTTTTTTATAGTTACGCTCACCCAGTGTGATTTGCAGGAGCCCATACACACCGTTCATAGGCGTTCTGATTTCATGTGACATTCTGGCGAGAAAATCGGCTTTAGATTTTTCGGCACTGTTGGCTTTATTCTTTGCTTTTATGGCAAGCTCTTTTTCCAAGTTCAATTGATTAAGCAGACGTATTAATAGATACGCTAATCCTATTAAAAACAAAGCCGCCACCGCAAAGCCCAAAGCAATAAAATGTTTGGTTCGCTCCAAATACGCTATAACCTCTGTTGGCTTTTCCATGACTAACCAGTAGTAAGCATCTTCAATGTCAGTGTCATCAGTATTCCTTTTACCAATAGGAATAATGCCGTGTTTAAATCGACTGGTAAATTTCCTATCTGGCACGTCATCTTCGCCACCATAAAAGCGTTTTTCAAAGCCAGGAAATTGCATACTTACTTGGTTCTTGGGCCTATCGAGCAGCCAACCCCACGCTGCGTTATTCGGTGAAGCTAAAAAGAATCCATCTGGATTAATTAACCAATGCGCACTCTCGGTTTGCAGCTCTTTTAAGCGAGAGAATACTTCACGTAAATCAAAGTTCAGTACGATTAAACCCAAAACTTCGCCATCAACGCGATATTTAGCAACACTTCTAATAGTAGGCCGATAAGGCAGTTCTATTACTCCCCGCTCTTTATTTAAATCTAAGGGCGATATGTAATAGTCTTTTGATGATTCAACAGCTTCAATAAAATAATACCGATCTGCTTTGTTTTGAAGGTCTTGGGTGTCTCGCCAGATAAGGCTTCCGGACGATTTTTCGGCCCGTAGTTGTTCATTACCATCAAGGGCAATATAACGGATTTGCTGCAAACTTGGGTACGCATCGAACAGTGCTGACCAATGTGCAGTAAGGTACCGCTTAGCATCGCCTTCAACGAGTGAATCAACAATAAGGGTACTTTTACTTTCTTGAATAGCGATTGAACGCGCATCCAATATGACGTGGTTTATTTCGCTCTGAAAATTTTGATGCAGGACATCGAATTGTTGGCTGATAGCGTCATGACTAAACCGCTTAGTTTCTATCCACAAGATATTGGCTAATACCGCCAAGATACCTATAAATAATACGCAGAAAATAGAAATAAAGAGTGCTGATTTGGAGACTTTATTGACCACAATGCATCCTTTCGGGTTACTGCAACGGCTATCGCATTATACGAAAGTATAACACCTAAGTCGTACCGTACCGCAAATAAGCTAGCTTTGGCTATTAATGGCTACGTCAATGCTGACACCAAAGTACTTAATGGCCCTAAATCTGATTCAAAATGCTTCCATTACTGCATCTTTAAAATTTTACCTGGTAGCACTGTGTTCCAGTGCGCCATAAGCTCAACATAATTATTGTAGTACTTTCCAATATCTTCAAGGTTGTAACAAAATTCCAGCCGTTCCGCAAACAACTGCTTGAAGATGCTGAACCCGCATGACATGGGGTCGCGGCGTGCATCAATGATTGTAGCACTTGGGCCTATCAATGCCCCCGCCCGTTTAACCTGTGCGCCACTCCGGCAACGTAGAGCCTGCTTGAGGTAAAGTTGCGCTGTAACTCATATGCGCTAATAATTTGACTAGTTAACAAGCAACTAGCAGAGTATAGAGATGCTTACATTAAGCGAAGCCTTATCACCATGATGAATTTAGCGTTCTCTTACCTACCTCTTATTTTGCTAATTACCTTAATGGTAAAAAAGAACCCTATGCCATCTAGCAAAGCCCTACCTTTAAGCGCTTTGGTAGCTTATATTGTGGTGCTGTTGATATTCAAACAAGACGCGAGGTTAGTGAATGCCAATGTAATAAGTGGCGCATTACTGGCACTTACCCCGCTTTCTATTATCGCCGGCGCGATATTCCTTTTTAAATGCATGGAAATTACCGGCGCTTTAGCTATTTTACGTAAATCGCTAGACGGCGTAAGCGAAAACCCCGTAGCCCAGCTAATGATTGTAGGCTGGGCGTTTATGTTTCTAATTGAAGGCGCCAGTGGTTTTGGAACACCGGCCGCTATTGCCGCCCCCATACTTTACAGCCTTGGTTTTCCCGCCTTACGAGTGGCACTGTTCTGTTTAGTGCTAAATACCATTCCCGTTACTTTTGGAGCCATGGGCACACCTGTATGGTTTGGGTTATCGCTGTTGCAGCTTCCCCAAGAAAGCGTGCGGGAAATAGCACAGCAAGCAGCCCTTATTAACACCATAGCCGCACCTGTTATTGTGATATTGGCATTGCGATTAGTAGTAAGCGATGCCGCCGACATTAAAAAGAACCTGCTTTTTATTCTACTTTCCACCTGCGCATGCACCCTGCCCTATTTGGGGCTAAGCTATTTTGGTGTGGAATTCCCTTCGTTGCTGGGCGGGCTAATTGGCTTAATCATTACCCTGTTGCTAGCGAAATATAAAATAGGAATAGAGGCAGTAAATCGACCAACAGATAATCGACCAGCAGCCACCGAACAAACCACCGAACAAGCCCCAGCGAAAACAGTACCACTAAAAACACTAATAAAAGCCGCGTTCCCGCTATGGGGCACCGTGTTGCTTTTAGTCTTAACTCGCCTGCCGGAACTAGGGTTAAAAGCGCTTTTACAAGCCACCGAACCTGCATTACACATTAGCCTAGGTTTTTTAGGCACTTTCCACATAAGCACAAGCTTAGTGGCCAGCTTAACCGACATCTTAAATACCGCGGTAACCTGGAAACATAGCGTTTTGTATATTCCATCTATCATTCCTTTTGCGGTAACCGGCAGCGTAACCTTGTGGCTATTTCGCCAACAAGCAGAACCAAATACGTTAAAAATAGCAGGCCAACAAACTCTTGCCCGCATGCGCACGCCTTTTTTCGCCATGCTAGGTGCACTTATCTTTGTGAACATGATGATGCTTGGCGACAGTTCTGGCCAAAACAGCGCGGCAGTAGCCCAAATAGGTCATCATTTAGCACAAATTACCGGCGCAAACTGGACTTTCTTCGCGCCGCTATTAGGCGCACTAGGTTCATTCTTTTCAGGGTCGGCCACTATTTCTAATTTAACCTTCGCTGGTATTCAAACCACCATTGCCGAACAACTGTCATTACCCTTAACCACCATATTGGCACTACAAAGTGTAGGCGCCGCCATGGGCAACATGGTGTGCATCAATAACATAGTGGCAGTAACCGCTATTCTTGGTTTGCAAAACCGCGACGGCGACATTTTAAAAAGTACTTCGCTAATACTGGCAGTGTTCGCAGTGGTGGCTGGGGGTATGGGTGTGGTGTTGGTTGGGGGTGGAGGGTGATTCATTATCGGCCAGCATTTCTTACTAATGATAAAGTGCTATTCACTTTTTAGTGAAATCACGGTTAGTATTAAACTAACCGTGATTTGCTAAAAAGCTGCTTATAGATAAATGATCAAACTGAATAGTGACGATATAAAAGCGATTTTAAAAACTTCTGATTGCCAGCTAATGCATCTGCGCTTAGAAGGCGGTATCGAATTTGAAAAGCAAGGGCGTTCATACCTTTACTCGATTCCTACAGAATACTCGTTGCTTGATCACCCTTTAGGTAAAGAGCTCATTAATTGGCATACAAATAAGCATTCTTTTGAACAATCTAACAAACCAATAGCTGAAGATTCTAAAGCGGCTTTAGAAAGTATGGTGCATGATATTTTGCTGCCAATTCAAAGGCAATTAGGCACCCCACTGATATCCTATGGCTTTACATCATTTGCGCTTAAAAGTTATGTACAAAAAAACTCATTTAGTGGCACTTCTCCCTCGCTAGATCAGCATTCGGCTTACGAGAACAATAGTGCGGGCAAACAAATTTGCAGTAGAGGTGGAGCTGCCTGTGATTTCTATATCAAAGGCATTCCAACTTCAGACGTTGTTCGCCTGATCGTTAATCAGCTTAATTTCGATCGTATCTATTACTATGGGGATGATAGGCCTCTTCATGTGAGCATTCATTTAACTGACCCCCAACAACATTTACAGCTGATGAATATTAGTGAAAACGGCAGAAGATACCCTTCGAAAAGGGCTTATGGAGAACAAGCAAAGCAGCTTGCGGAGCAAATATAATGGACGCGAAACTATTTCAGTCACAAGTAGCAGAGCTAGACTTCGGTAAGAAGCTTCCTGATGCTATTTACATTCACGTCAGCACACTACCTAAAATTCCGGAAAAGCTTCGTAATGTAATATTGGCTATAGGCAAAGCGCTAAAAATACCCCGTGAGCAGTGGAATTTAGTTAAACTTTCTCGAAAGCAATTTACGCTTAGCTTATTGCACTACCCAACGTTTAATGAAGAATCGTATCCAGCTTTGAAACAAAGTGTAACGGTAGATCTTCAAAAGTTGTCGCATAAAATAACCGATTACTCCACCTACGACAACCCTCCTATTCTTCATCGCAAAGAAACGATGGTATTACCTGATTATCCTTACTACGAAGAATTCGTACAAATTACAGCGGAAGGAGAGCAAGCTGGCCTTTACGACAACTCTCGTCACATTGGCTTTAAAGCTTCATGGGAAGTTCTTATTAATTCCCATGGCTATGAACTTGTAGATGGCCGACTATTTAGAAACTCAGCGCTTATATCAAACACAGATAAGAAAAAGATAGAACGCGATAAGACAGCCATAGTTCGATATGAGCTTTCAGCATCTATGAAAGTACTAGCAAAACATAGCTTTTTAAATGGCCAGTACACTATTTTTGATTATGGCTGCGGTAGAGGCGATGACCTTCGCGAATTAGAAGCTCATGGACTAGATGCACTTGGATGGGACCCAAACTTCTTACCCGATGCAGATAAAGTAAACGCTGACCTTGTAAACATTGGCTTCGTAATTAATGTTATTGAAGAACGCAATGAGCGAATGGAAGCAATACAAGGTGCATGGGAGCTAACAGATAAATTACTGGTCATTTCAGCCATGTTAGCAAACGAAAGCTATTTGGCCCGCTTCACACCATACAAAGACGGTATCATCACTAGTCGAAATACGTTTCAAAAATACTTTACGCAAAGCGAACTTAAAATGTTCATTGAGCTTAGCCTAGAGGAATCAGCGATAGCTGTAGCCCCCGGTATTTATTTCGTTTTCAAAGATAAGTATCTAGAACAAGACTATCTTCAGAACAGATATAAGCGAACGCGAACTTGGGAGCAGAAGCCTAAGCCTGTTGATATCAAAGAAGCCAATACACAGCTTTTACTTACTAAACACAGCGAGCTTTTTGAAGAATACTGGAAAACTTGTTTGCTATTAGGGCGCGCCCCCGCCAAAGACGAATTCAGTAAGGCTGACGAACTAATAGAACTAGTTGGCACTATGAAAAAATCGTTTAGGCTGTGCCTAAACTTTTATGGCAATAATGACTTCGCTATTGCACAACAAATGCGAACGGAAGACTTGCTGGTATATTTCGCTGTAGGCCATTTTGATAAAAAAAAAACCTACAAACATCAGCCAGAGCAAACCAAGCGAGACATAAAAGCTTTCTTCGACACTAACAAGAATGCCCAAATGCTAGCTAAAGAACTTCTCTTTCAAATAGCAGATGTAGAGATGATTGAAGCCGAATGCTTAGAAGCCCATAAAACCTTACCTAAGAGTGTATTGGCAGAAGAGTTCGAGAAACCACACTCTTTAACTTTTCATAAGCAATACTTAGACTTACTTTCGCCACTATTGAGGGTTTATGTAAGCTCAGCATTGCAGCTTTATGGTGAACTTGAAGACATACAGCTAATTAAAATCCATATAAATTCAGGTAAACTGACTTTACTAGGCTATGAGGATTTCGTACAGAGCAGCACGCCCAAATTAAAAGAAAGAGTTAAGATCAAAATGGCCGATCAAGATGTGGATTTTTTTGATTATATCGACGAGCACTCTGAAGCCGCATTGAGTAACAAAGCAGATTACATCTGCGAAAATCAAGCCTAAAGTCCAACTCATCAATCTCTTCCAAAAACGTATAATTTAAGGCGGGAAAAATTAAATTTTACGTAAAGAAAGATAAATTATTTACTTTCACAAAAAATTACGTAAAATTTTTACGTAAAAATCAAGGAGGGTAAATTTTGAATACTTTAGATAATGACTTCTGCTATTCCTTTCCAGCAGTTCGCGGCGTTCAAGCCGGAAGACCATTTTACATTGCAACTTGCCCTCTTCGTATAATACCAAAAATCTTTATATACGATGAAGAAGAAGTTCCGCCAGAGTTACGTGCTCAGCGCACACTGAATAAAACTCGAATTCCAGAGATGAGTAGGTATTTGGTTGAAAATCCTGATGACTATGTTTTTTCAGCACTCACTGCATCAGTAGGCAGCGAAGTTTCATTTATAGAGCACGATAACGCACCAAATATTGGTACGCTAAAAGTCTCTATGAATACGAGCATTCTAATCAATGATGGGCAACACCGCAGAGCTGCAATTGAAGAAGCGATCAAACATAAGCCAGAGCTGGGCCAAGACAATATCGCAATTGTGTTTTACATCGATGAAGGGTTAAGCAGAAGCCAACAAATGTTTGCTGACTTAAATCAGCACGCAATCCGCCCTTCCTCATCGCTTTCAACGCTTTACGATGATAGGGACCCAGGCGCGCGTGTAGCAAAATATCTTGCGAACAACGCCAAGCCATTTATCGGCTTTACCGAGATGGAAAAAGGTAGCATTCCAGTAAAAAGCAACAAAATTTTCGCTCTAAGTGCAATCAAACACGCAACCCGAGCATTGTTAGGAAAAGGCCCTAAAGACGATATTTCAGAAGACGAAAAACAGTTCGCTTTGCAGTTTTGGAACTGCATTAATGATAATATGGCCGAATGGCTTCTTGTACAGGAAAAGAAGCTTGCGGTAAGCGAATTTCGTCAAGAATATCTCACTGCACACGGAATTGGGCTTCAGGCCATTGCTAATGTCGGTCATCAACTTCTCGATTTTTCAGAAGATGAGCGATTAGCAAAAATCCAAAAATTCCGAGCCATTGATTGGCGAAAATCAAATCCCGAATGGGTCAAAAGAGCAATGATGCATGGGAAGCTATCGAAGGCCAGCTCAAACATATTTCTAACTGCGTTAGAGATTAAACGTCAATTAGGTCTCGAGTTAAGTCAAGACGACCTTCAAAAAGAAAAAGATTTATTAGATTCATGACATTAGCCAAGCAATTCGATCTCGAAGACTATATTGAGTTCATCGAGCAGGAAGAGTTTTCAGGTCTCCCACTCAAAGACTACGTAGCAAACGTACAGCGGGTTTATTTACAAGATACTAGACCATGGGTTATTGGCTACAGTGGGGGTAAAGACTCCTCTGCTGTTATGGTACTTGTTTACTTAGCGCTATTGGGCTTAAAGCCTGAAGAACGCCACAAACACGTGTTTGTCGTCGCATCTGATACATTGGTTGAGACACCTATTGTAGTAAACCACGTAAACCGCTCTCTTGAGGTAATTCAGCGAGGCGCTGCGCGCGATAAGTTACCCATCACTTCGCATAAAGTCGTTCCTAAAACGAATGAAACTTTTTGGTCGAACCTTCTTGGTAAAGGCTACCCCGCACCTACCCGAAGCTTTCGCTGGTGTACAGAGCGGATGAAAATCGATCCAGTCAGTTCCTTTATCAAAGATAAAGTTAGCCAGTATGAAGAAGTCATCGTTGTCTTGGGTTCTCGCTCTCAAGAGAGTGCTTCAAGAGCCCAAGTAATTGCTAAGCACAAAATCGATGGGTCTGATCTCGCTAAACATACAACACTTTCCAATGCGTTTATTTATACACCTATAGATATGTGGGGCGTCGATGACGTTTGGAAAATTTTACGCTTCTGCCACTTAGAACAACAAGATACTCCTTATGGCATAAAGAATAAGTGGTTCGATAAATACGAGCTTGAATGGGAAACCCCCTGGGGCGGCAAAAACTTAGTTTTGTGGAATCTATATAAAGACTCATCAGGCCAGGGCGAATGTCCGATGGTAATTGACGAAACTACCCCATCCTGCGGAAACTCCCGCTTTGGTTGTTGGACCTGTACTGTGGTAACTAAAGACAGAGCAATGGAAAGCCTTGTTCAAAATGGTGAAACCTGGATGCTCCCATTGCTGAAGTTTAGAAACATTCTTTCACGCAGCACTTCTCCAAAACTAAAGAAAAAGTATAGAAACCATATCCGCCGGGATGGTCGACTAGCATTTAAAACACTGCGCGAAGATGGTGAAAAGATCCTGACTGACGATTACACCACAGGTCCTTATAAACTCAAGTATCGAAAGATGGCGTTGACGCTGCTACTCAGAATGCAAAAGCAGCTATCAGTTAAACAAAAAGACCTTGAATTAATTACTGTTCCAGAGCTTCACGCTGTACGCCATGAATGGTTAAACGATCCTAATGAGCCAGATTGGGATGACTCGCTGCCAAAGATTGTTTTTGCAGAGCTTGGCTTAACGTTAGATTGGAGTGTTGATGACACAAACCAATTTGGTAATGCAGAAGGCGAACTATTAAACCAAATATCTCCAAAGCACGGTGTCTCACCACAAATGCTGAAGAAGCTTATCGATCTAGAAACATCTATGAGCGGCCTAGTACGTCGAAGTGGCATTTTTAGCAAGATTGGCCGTCTTATCCAACAGGATTGGGAAAGCGCGGAAGATATTATTGCGAACAACTTAGAATTGCGGCAAAGCCAGATGCGCCAAAGTAATCAAGTTAAGCTGCTAGAGCAAGAGCTGACGGCAATTAATACTCTGTTAGAGAATGAAGGTATTCAATGATTTTTAAGCGGCTGATACTAGAAAACTTTAGAGTCTTTAACGGGTTCGAAAAAATTGATCTATCACCTCGCAAAGCGGGTGTTTTTCATCAACCGGTAATATTATTTGGCGGACTCAACGGTGCTGGTAAAACGTCAATTCTTACGGCTATACGTTTGGCGCTACTCGGTAAACGTGCTGTAAGCGATGCCATCAGTAAAAAGGATTATCAAGCGTTTCTGGCTGAACAAATAAATAGAACCGCATTGACTACTGATGAAAGCGCGTTTGCGAAGGTAACCTTAGTATTCACCTATACCCATCAAGGTGAGCACAAACAATATGAAATTAGCCGCATCTGGCAAAAAAACTCTGACGAGCAATTAACATTAATCGTAAATGGTATACCTGATAACACACTAACCACTGATCAAGTTCAGTCTTTTTTAAATGAAATCGTGCCGCCTGGTATCGGTGATCTATTCTTTTTTGATGGCGAAAAAATAGCTGACCTAGCAGAAGATGATACTGGTACGTATTTGAAAGAAGCTGTTCAGCGATTGTTAGGTATCGATATTCTGAATCGCCTTAGTAACGATCTAGAAATTTATCTAAAAGATAAGGGTAGTAAAGCCGCGGATAAAGACACTCTTAACAAGATAAAAGCAGTCGAAATTGAAAAGCTTGCAGCAACCAACGAAAGTAAAAAATTCCAAGAAAACGCTGAACAATTATGCGCCCGCCTTGCCGAATTAAAGCGAGATATCGCTAAAAAAGAACTCATTGTTCATGAAAATGATGGTGCATGGGCATCAAACAGAGCTAGCGCAAATGCAAAATTGGAAGAGCTGGTCAAGAAAAAGCAAGATTTGCAGGCAGAACTTAAAAGTGAAGTTAATGGTACTTACCCGTTAGCATTAGCGTGGAAGTCTATGCAAGCCTTATTAAATCAACTTAAGTCAGATCAAAAAATTAAACAAGCCAGAGCTTTTAGCAATGAGCTAATTGATCATCTTGACGGTTTACGTAAACACCTATCGGCGAATTTAGAAAAGCATGGTGATGAAGCTTATAACGAAATGCAACGTTATTTCGGTCAAATTATCAATAAGACGGCAATGCAAATGCCTCAATTAGATATAACTGATGGCGATTTCGCCCTTCTGGAAGCGCAAACTACAGATGCCAGGATAGCAAAGTCTAACGTTGATAGGCTAAACGAAGAATTGGTGAAGGTGCAGACAGAATTAGATTTGTTGTCAATCCGTATTGAGCGCGCGCCTGATGCGGAAGCATTGAATAAACTATATCAAAACTTACGCGAGCTAGAACAAGAGCGTGATGCACTGAGCCGAAAATACATCAACTTAATGTTAAATGCTAAAACACATAAACAAATCGAGCTTGACTGCGCCAAGCGGTTAGAAAAACTCTACGCCGCGTTAAAAAACAAACACTCAGCAGATAAAGCGACGCTGCGAGTCGAGCAAAGCCAAAATGCTTTAGCAGAGTTTAAAGAAAAGCTGATTAGACTCAGAGTCACTCAGTTAGAGCAGCTGTTTATTGATGCTTACCGCAAATTGGCCAGAAAGGAAGATTTAAAGTTCTCCGCCAAAATTGACGTGAAAACCTTTGATGTAAATCTAGTCGATAGCGCCGGTGTTACCATTAACCGTAAATCACTATCCGCCGGTGAAAAGCAAATATTTGCTTTTGCCATCTTAGAAGCGTTGGGCAAATTATCTGGTCGGGTATTGCCGGTAGTGGTAGATACTCCTCTTGGTCGATTAGATTCTATCCACCGCAAAAAGCTGGTGCGTAACTACTTCCCGGAGGCCAGCGAGCAGGTTATTTTGCTGTCTACCGACACCGAGGTAGATGAGGATTTCTACCAAGCCTTGGCACCTAAAATCTCTCATGCCTTTGAAATTGAGTTTGACCAGCAAACTCGTAGCTCAACGGTGAAAGAAGGCTATTTCTGGCAAGATAAAATTCAGGAGGCAGTTTAATGCTACCGAATACCATGTGGCTAAATAAAGCCGTGGAAGATGAGCTTAGGAAGCAGAAAGAAATAACTGGCATTACCCCTAACGTAGCAGCTCGTATTGCTTTTTTTAAGTCGATAGAAGCAGGCTTCATTTACGACAAAAGCCAACAAGTGCAATTAAACGGTACGTTAAAGCTTGATAAAGTCACCTGGCTGGGCATGACCCAGCTGGCGACGGAATTGCTGCTAAAACAGCGATATCCAGGTTTTACTGATAAAGAGCTATGGATTGCATGGGCTGCTCATATTGCCAAAGCGGTGACATCAGATGATAAATTAAATTCTAATAAGATTAAGGTGTAGCCGTGTCAGAGCGACTCGTAGAAACAGATAGCATAGCGCACAGAAGGGATATAGCAGCTGAAAAACAGACATCAGAACATCAATCATCTGCCTCAAAAGAGCTAATCATCATAAAAAGTGAGCCACAGAGCTCTAAACCTTCATCAACGATTTTTGGTATTGATAGTGCAGATTTAACGGCTATTGGCTCTTTCTTAACCGTTATTTTTTCACTCGCGGTTGCTCTTTCAACAATCAGGAAGTACTCAAAAGATTCCAAACACCAAACGCAGTTGCTGGAGCGTGACAAGCATTTAGACAGGGTAGCGAAAGCAAAGGAAAAAATTGAAAAGTTCTATGGACCTTTAAACTCATTACTAGAAGAATCGAGAGTAATTTATTCCTTTTTTGCGTTAAAAGAAAAAAAGAAACTTAAAACAGAAGGTAGTTACTTTAGAACATTGAGATTTCTTACTGATAATCCTGACAATACACAACAAGGCTTGGATAGATTCAAAAAAACTGATCAAGAACTCTTTAATCATATACTTAGCATTTCAGATAAGGTGATTAACCTTATTGAATCTCAAAGCGGCTATGTAGATAACCCTGCTTTGCATATTCTACTTGGAAAACTTGCTGCGCATTATCGTGTTATTAAGACCGCGTCTGAAGGTAAATTACACGGCCAAAGTGAAGATCTAGAGAGCATTGTATTTCCACTAGAAATCAATGGTGCAATCCATAGTGAAATATCAAAGCTGCTAAGATTAATAAAAAAAACAGATGAAAGAGAGTTGGAGGTTGTAAAAAACAAAACCATCGCTTTTTATGACAATAACGCAACCAGCTATTTTGACTTCACTTTCTCAATAGATATGACGGAGATTTATAAAAAAGTGCGGGTCTACGTACCAAATGGATGCACCGTGCTAGATGCCGGTTGTGGGGTAGGTAGAGATACTCAATACTTTATTCGGCACGGTTTTAAAGTTTCGTCATTCGATGCTTCGGCGAAAATGGTTGAACTATGCAACCAATATCCCTTTGCATTCTGTGAACAAAAAAGTTTTACCGACATCAATTATCCACCCACATTTGATCTTGTCTGGGCATGCGCGTCACTTCTACACCTAAATAAACCTGAGTTTGTGAGTGCAATTTCTCGATTAGTAAAAACATTAGGCCCAAATGGTCACCTCTACTTTTCTCTTAAGAAACAAATAGATAATACAAAGCCGGCTGAACGAGATTTTTACACGTATTGTGACGATTATATACACGAGCTGCTTGTGACCAGATATAAATTAACTGAAGTTGAAATATGGGAGTCTGGTAGCGCATTGAATGACCACGAAACTTTTAAAAATTACTTATACCAAAAGCCCAAAATCTGAGGATACTCAGTTGTATAAAATACTAATATGCTATGACGCAATTGACTCAATGTTGTTAAATACCTGGCAAAGCAATATCTGTACAGGTTTTAATAGTTAAATCTCTGTCCCCAGCTCTCCTTATATCTCCCATGACTTTCAAAGCGAATTTGACCAGCAAACTCGCAGTACTACGGTGAAAGAATGCTACTTTTGGCAAGATAAAAATTCAGGAATCAGTGTAAAGCTACCGAATACCATGTGGCTAAATAAAGCCGTGGAAGATGAGCTTAAAAAGCAGAAAAATATAACTGGCATTACACCTAACGTAGCAGCGCGTATCGCATTTTTTAAGTCAATTGAAGCAGGCTTCATTTACGACAAAAGCCAACAAGTGCAGTTAAACGGTACGTTAAAGCTTGATAAAGTCACCTGGCTGGGCATGACCCAGCTGGCGACGGAATTGCTGCTAAAACAGCGATATCCAGATTTTACTGATAAAGAGTTATGGACGGCTTGGGCAAGTCATGTAGCGCAAGGAATCGAGCTGCATATGAAGTAATTATTTTAAATAATGAACGGACAATTATTTTCTAGTCAATATCTCCGAGTTTAGTTCTTTCCCACTCAGTAAATTCGTCAGGGTTTAAACCAAAATCAGAAATAAGGTGGGCATTGTGTAAATGCTTAGTTAGAAATGGTACAACCAAGTTATCGTCCAGAGTATCGACAAATAGATTTATATCGCCTTCGAAACCCTTATTGAAGTTCATAAACGCAATCTGAATATACAAAGCTGCAAGCCTACAAGAATGCCCCAGCAGAATAATTACTAAAGATATTTTGTCACCAAATACGTCGTAATCCGGATTTTCCACTATAGGAAATACTCCGTGGGCTATATGGTTTCTGATGTTTCTAATCAAATCTAAAGCGTAGCTCACCTTGCCATTAAATATCATCTCAGAATCTATTTTAAGCTGAAATGCGCTGTGGTAGCGCTCCACAAATATTTGAAAATTTTCAGATAAGTGCCAAAAGTGTTCTGGGATTTGAAGTCCCTCTGAATTATCTAATAAAATAGAGAATTTAATGCTGTGCGACCTAATTTTTTTTTGGTACTACGTGATAGTTATGATCTAAATACCTATAAATCTCTTCCAGCGCGTTGTAAGTGTATATAAACCTATTTAGATGCATACAAAATTTTGAGAGTGCTTTGAGTCTGAATCGTACATCTCAGCTGCCGGTCTACACCATAAACCATCTGACCCAGAAAACCTCCAAGCATCTACATCAACAGAAACAAGCTGAGCGGCAAGTTTCAACCATTGTGAAAGTTCATAAGTAGAGATAACTCTTGAGTGCTCTTCTGAAACAAATGTATTCCTATTATTAAGCAGTTCCCCTAACCGAGCCAGTTCATAAATATGATTCGGTATCGGTCTCAGGCTTTCGCATTTACTACAAACAGAAATATTATTCATTTACTTCCCCAAACGTAGCAAATTACTCTGTAGTAAATTCCATAATCTAGAAAAAATCACCATTAACGAAAGTTGGATAATACTTATAAATTTTGGCAAACCTAGCTATATCTTCCTCTTCAAATACACCATTAGGTAAATTAATTTTATGATAATCATCCCTTAATGGCATTACGTTAAGTAACGTGTTAAGTTCTTTAATCGTCAAATTAGGAATGGATATTTGGTACGGGTCATCTTCAGAGTAAAACTCACTAGATTCGAAACTAGACCTCGAAATATCAGATGCATCTCTATTTTGGTAGAAAACCCAACCAATAGTCCCCATATCAGCCCCGTCTTTATAATGAAAGTACATGATTTGTCTGTAAGACCACTTCTCCTCTTCAGGCAATGCTGCATTTTTTTCGCTCAATATATGTCTGATTTTTATCTCAAAAATACTCTTTACAATTTTTGAGAAGACTTTAGGTTTTGATAGTCCGTTTTTCGGAACATCCAACGGAACAAAATCTTCGGTAACCATTTGCTTTAACTTTTCTAGCAAAAGTTCTTTATGGGAGCCATTCTCATTCCGAAACTCTGCCTTTAGATTTCCGATTTTATGCGGAACACTGTTGTAGCTGATTATAACGAATGAACCAGATAGCATATTTTCTAAAATAATATGCAGGTCAGTAAGCATTGAAATATCAATGCCATAATCATAGTCCAACCAAGCAACAACCCTCTTGTCAAACTCAATCTTTGATAAAACATCATTTGAATGACCAATCTTCAAATCTATACAATCGAATGGCTTGTTGAATGAGTATTTCACTTCATTATCAATTTCTTTCTCAATACTAACCATATCATTAATGTGAAGCGTTCTATGGAAAAGACTAAAATCCGAAAAATATTTTGACCCAAATCCTATGTATTTATAATCAGAAATGTTCGCAAATTTATTAATCCGAAAAAGCTCAGGGCAACCGCATGAGTGCTCACTAATTAATCATGCCACTAAAACCCGCAGTTAGCACAGCTTCCAGATAGCTGGCTTTCATCCAAGCCCGTTTTTGCTTGGCGGGTATGCTGCCTTTTGATGACT